>Ga0315901_10000609_pt1 | contig 53042 bp, 45 predicted proteins | sample LakEriMetagenome_10_FD_203761 | JGI IMG/M metagenome (GOLD analysis project Ga0315901, IMG submission 203761) | Freshwater fungal communities from buoy surface, Lake Erie, Ohio, United States - Buoy 2 MA116 | ecosystem: Environmental > Aquatic > Freshwater > Lake | place: USA: Lake Erie, Ohio... | reverse complement strand
CTCTGCAAATGAATTGAGATCACCTTCCATGCAGCCTCCAATCGTTGTCGGTCACGACTGGTTCTTGCCATTGAGCTGGCCATTATTTCCAACTGTATCCTCGGGAGGTCACTTTCAGACTTCATCCCGTTTCTCGATGATTCAGAGCGAGCTGCGGAAATTTAACAATGCATATGATGGCAAATCTGAAATCACTGTTGGGACCATGGTGATGCTGGTTGGAAAATTAAAAAGCGCACTCACCGAAGCCCCCTTTCGGGAATTTGAAGAGGCACGAGCTGGTTCTCAGCTCAGCAATAATAGGGAAGAATTCAGGCTTGCCTATGACTTTTGGAATTTCACTATTGAAACCATTGCTCATTTGGAATCCAATTTGAACGGGAGAAGCCCCTCAAGCCCGTGGAAAAATTGGTGACGATAATTTCTTTGCTGAAACACTCTAACTCCCATAAAAATCGAAAAATTCATGAAGGCTCGGCTCATCAATCAAGATAAACAGCTCATGATCGAATTTTGGAGGCACTACTTGAAAAGTCAAAGACAGCTATTTCTGAGAAACATTGCTTATCCGTTGTTGTCATTAATCTGCTTTATCCCGTCCATATCTTTCGCCGACAGAGAGACCAAATCCTCTGCCGCGAGGAAAAAACGGGAAACAGAAAAAGAGGCTCAGACTCAGGCACGCCGGAGTAATCTCGTATTTGGCTGGCTAGGAGTGGGTGGTGGTCTTTCTTATTTACATTCTGTTGCACAAACCGTCTCATTGGGAGCCGAAGTGTCAATGAATGGGTCCGATTGTGACGGCATTAGTTATGGTGAATTTCCTGGCCTCAAATGTTCTTTTACAGCCTCAAACCTTCTAGCTCAGGCTGCTTGGCTTTCAAAAGGTGATGAAGGCCTTCTGTTTTCAATTGACCTTGGCGTTTCATATTTTCAGGGCTCGCTAGAAATGCCGCAAGGCACCGATTCAATCTCTGCTTTTGGGCCGAGCCTGGGATTCAAGGCTGGCTACGTTTGGACGCTCGACAACAATCTGGTTTTTGGATTTTTGGCAAATCTTGTCGCCACAACGGCCAAACTTAGTGATTTCAAACAGAAGCAACTGGTTAGTTCAACAGAGGTCTTCAAGGCTGTCGATGATCGAAAAGCCATACCATCTACCCTTGGTCCAGTCATTGGATTCGCTTTCTAGCTTATGGTTTTTAGCACAGCTAATCGCAAGAGCATGCCAGATATTGCCGCTACGTTTGGATGTGATGCGGCTACGCCAGGCAGAGCCCGCATCGATGGGTACGTTTGAAATCGATTCTTTCTGCAGCCGCAGCCGTTGCAGTGGTTCTCGGACTGACTCCGGATTTATCGCTCAGGAGGAAACTTCAAACTGACTGCCTGAGTCAGCATGAGCTTTCTAAATCAAAACATTGAAAGTCCGTCTCTAACGGAGGAGGGTTGATTCTCATGGTAGAGCGAAATTTAAAAAATGCTCTCGCTTGCGTTTTGGCATCTTCTCTATTGCATAGCGAAGTCCCTCTCGCGAAAAACTTGGGTAGTTTTCACGTATAAAGTTCTCAATGCGCTGCTGTTCAGCGAGCCAGAGTTCCCTTAGTACCCATCCAGTACCCAATTGAGCAAACCGTTCTGGGTTTTTTATTGTACTAGTGCGTAATCCAGCCCAAAGCGACCACTGATTCCACCGCTCTGTGTCAAGAAAGATGTCGTGCTTCCTCTCCCGACCAATCCTTTTTCGACTCGGGGTTGAGAAACACCTTATATTGATATTTCCAATTTCTCACCCCACTGCGCTTCACTTGAACGGGCGGAGTTCCTTGCGAAGCAACCACCCCGGCTGCAATCTGTTGAGTTCATTTGCTCGTAAAATAAAAAACAGTCGAGACTGTCACGCAATTATCATCGCATTGCATCTGTCCGGTCAGCAAACTCCAGCATCAAGACGATTGGAAATTTTACCGAACGCGCTTAAAACGCCTATACTTAACGCGCTTAAAACGTCTATACTTTCAATGGCGATGGTGTCTTTAAACGAACGGAGGGGGCCTGAATTTTCCTAGACCCCATAGACATCACCCCACTCGGCGCTCATAGTGCTTCGCATCCGCACCGTCGCTCTTTTTGCAGCGGTGTTGCACTGACCATGTGATATTGCGATCAATCACTCTGTAAAATTCACCGCAAATGAAAACGTTCGAACCTCCGGCGCATAATTATCGGCTTTTCGCGCCTGTTCAGGAAAATCGGAATTCGCAATGCATTCTCGAAACAATTCAAACAATTTTTTACTGATGAGACTATTGGTCGGCCAATTTTTGAATGATAGCTCAGTCAGGCAGGGTTCGACTTGTCTCCCTCTCCCAAGAGACAATAGGCATCCCGAGACAAGACATAGATTGCCGAGCCGTATGAAATCACTAGCCCCCGTCGTCCGTCAAGAAAGCCGCGTTTGAGCACGTAGCATCGAAAAAACTCCCAAAACGGACGGACGAAAAGTTCAATGCTCCGCACTTTACGTCCTGTTCTGAGGCGCTCTTGTCCAGCAAGCTGTGCATAGTTGCTGTTTTTATCAAAAAATTGCCGAAGGCTTGTGTAACTGTAATGCAGGAGGGCCTGCGATAATTCTTTTTTGTGAATGCCCCCCTTAAAATCAAGCCCTTCGTGGACGATTTTATTGTTGAAAGAACCGTATTGCCGATTGAAAACACGACTGACGCGATCAGGTGACCAGCCGCAGCCGCGAATATGCTGACCTAAAAAAAAGTTCTTTCGTGGCAAGGATAAAACTGTGTTCTGCGGAGCTCCTATGAGAGACTCGCGGATTTCCGAAGCCAGAGCTGGTGTCATTCGTTCATCGGCGTCCAGCCAGAGGATCCAGTCATGAGAGGCTGCGTCAACACCGACTTGTCGCGTGGCTCCATAGCCCTTCCACTCACTGACGATCAGCCGGGCATTGGCAAAGGACGTAATCAGAGAGCAGGTGTTATCTGTTGAGCCATTGTCGACAACAATGATTTCTTCAAAGTCACGCAGACTGTTAAGGCAATCAGCAATGTGCTTGCTCTCATTTCGGGTCATCAGAACAACCGAGAGAAGAGGCGTTGCAGTTGGAGCAAGTGTCGTCATGCGTGAAGGTCCTTTTTTCTTTTCCGTGGCGCGAAAACAAGACAAGTTGAGACAACTCTGCTAGAATTTTGTCTCAAACTTTTGATTGAAACGCAAAAATCAAGGTGCTCACTCATGCCGGAATTCAAGTATCCTGTCTATCGTCCCCATTTACATGGAAACAAAACCATCACAATCTATGCAGCGTTCGGGATAGCTCATCTTGAGCGTGATGGTATCGAAACGCGCCCTGGTTTTCCTCCCTCACATCTCTTTCCCATGAATCGATTGTTGGCTGAAGGGGAATGCGTCCCGACTTTGGAATTGCTGGGTTCTGCAGTTTTTAATCTTCCCAGTTATCCAGGTCTGACAGTTGCCGACATCGACGCCATCTGTGATTCTTTTCATCAATTTTTCAAAGCGAGTTCCCTGTGAGCCCTTTTGACAAGATCGATCAGCTCGTTCATTCACAAACTCGATTGTCAAATTCTGTTCCTCAATCATTTTCTGCAAAGGTTCTTCGGGTGATGGTTGATCTCGATCGCTTGCGCGAGCCGACGTCAGGGCTAGGACATGTGGCATTATACTTTGGAGAGCGGTTGGCACGCCGGGCTGCTTCCCTCCGTGATATTCGTTTCACTTTTTTGGTGCCTGCCAGAGATGTCGGACGCTTTGGAGCTGACGTTGATTATGTGTGCGAATCACGGTGGTTGAAGATTTTTCCTTTTTTGCATCGTCACTTTGACCTCTGGTATTGCCCTCATCAGGATGTTGCCTATTCGCCGGTTCGTGGTTCCAAATTCATTTTCACAATTAATGATTTAAATTTTCTCAAAGAAAAGAGTCCGGCACGTTGTCGGGCCCGCTTGCGAAGGATTCAGAAGTTTATTGATCGTGCTTCGATTGTGACGACGATTTCTGAGAACACGGCAGTTGAAGTTCGTCAACACTTGCAGATGCGGAATGTCCCGCTTATTGTTCAGCCATTTGGACTTGAACTCAAAACCTATGAGCATGTTGCAAGACCGGCATTTGTTCCATCAAGGCCTTTTTTATTGACAGTGGGTGTGCATAAGCGCACGAAAAATTATCGTGTGCTTGTCGATCTCATGGAACAATTGCCTGAATTTGATTTAGTGATGCTCGGTAATGCGCAAACTCAGGCTGGGCTTGAGCTCAAAGAGCGACTTGCGCGCAGCGAAGCCCGCAATCGTGTGCACCTTTTAGGCGTCTGCAGTGATGAGGATAAGTTTTGGTTTTACCAGCACTGTGCCGCCGTGCTTTTCCCCTCGATTTCCGAGGGGATGGGATATCCGCCACTCGAAGCAATGCAGGTACGTCGGCCTGTCTTTGTGTTTCGTGAATCGGCAGTTCCAGAAATCTGCGGTCCACATGCATTGTATTGGAGTTCGCAGCAATCTGAGATTATGGCGCAGGAAGTGCGCGCGGGTTTAAAGTGGTTTCATGAACATCCAGAATTTGCCGATAATGCCTATGTACATGGCATGAGTTTTAGCTGGGATCCAGTTGTTGATAAATATCTTGCTTTGTTGCGACAGCAACTCGAGCTATCCGCGTAGCGGACGCATTCGAGGAGAGGAACGGTTCACCGCTCATCCACCTGTCCGGTGGCGATGCATTGGCTGTTAAAACTGCTGGACCCGCCATGTTTGGTTTTCAAGGGATTTAGGGTCGCTTTGATTAGGGCTCTGATTATTCATCTCAGCTACTGAGTCCCCGGAGATGGCCGTTTTGATCGGTTTGGGGGTGAGAAATTGGAGCGGGAAACGGGTCTCGAACCCGCAACCCTCAGCTTGGAAGGCTGATGCTCTAGCCAATTGAGCTATTCCCGCTCTCTCGTGGTGGGGAGAAGTGGATTCGAACCACTGAAGACTAAAGTCAGCAGATTTACAGTCTGCCCCGGTTGGCCACTTCGGTATCTCCCCCAACGTCGGGCAGTGATAATCAGCCGGAGAGTCCCTGTCAAGTTGGCCGAAAGAAACGTTGCGACGGCAAGAGGCCGATGCGGGAAAAAGGGGGGAATTGTTGGCCCCACAATTTTATGGAGGAGGGCAAAGTAGAAAAATTTGTCTAGTCGAGCGAAAATTTCGAAATATTGCGAGTCTTTCTGCGTGCCACCAGACTTTTTTCAAATGAAAAGTAATGATCCCCTTGCAGTCCGAAAATTCCGCGTGCATGAGCTGCGTACTTTAGTTCTATGTGTCTTGGGGAATGTTAGGACAAATGAGTCAAGGGATGCTTAAATGTGGTCATGTTGGGGGCGGCGACCTGTCACTCATAGGCCTTTTTACTTACTCAATGCAGTCGCGTGTGAGTCATGATAAAGCTCTTTTTTCTTTTGATTTTTCACCTTTTTCAGATGCCGATAGTCTTTTGCTTCAATTAGAACATAATGACCTACAACTAGGTGTTGTTAGTTTTGATGAACTATTGGACTATGCGTCGCATCGAACACGAACGTCTGTCCAAATTATAGGTCCCCTCCTCGGTGGTGATTGTCGGGCATTAGTTTCAATGACCCATTGTGACCTTTCAGATCATGCAAAGTCGTCAAAGGTCAATTCTGCAAAGGATTTCAGGCGGCGAAAACTGGGAGCCCAACATCCGGCCTCTGCGCGGGCACGTTGGGAAGAGATTAGTTGTGCCTTTGATATTGATTGCTTTTATGATGACGCCGAAAAAATATCAGCTCTTCGAATCGCTGATGCGATGGTTCAGGGTCGGTATGCTGTGCTCGAGTGCAATTTATTTTGGGAAGGAATGTTTGGCTTGCATCGAGGTTTGGTGAGCCAAGTCGCTCGGGCCTCAGACTATGGTATTCCAACAGCGCCGTCACACATTCTAGTTTCAAATCAAAAAGCGCTTTCGGAGACAGGCGGCTTGATGAAAGAATTGCGGTTGCATTTGTCCGAAATTTACCAGATTTTTATCTCAAATAGTGAACATTTTGTAGAAGTTTTTTCTGAATTTGAGCGTAAGCAGTCCGCAGATCCGATTCGTCCCCGCCGCGAATTTCTGCAGGCAAGCGCGCGCATCCTTGCGCCTCATTGTGAGGAGTTCCTTCGTTCAAATGGCCGCCTTGACAGACTCATGCTCGAAAAATATCTGCGATGGTTCAATGCGCGTGTCCTCGGGGAGCGGTACAATGTAAAGCCTGTCTATGCGGGTGCGGGGAGTCTCCTTGAGCAAATGCTTTGCGACAAATGGGAGTGAATGGTAAGCTGCCGCTCGGCTAACGATTTTTTACATGCTCTCCTTTCGGATGAAAGTCCGCTCGCTTAGGTGTCAGGCTATGCCCATCTTCGTCTATGAACCCATTCCTCCGGAAAACGCCTCTGACTCTTACTCACCGCGCGAGTGTTGTTTCTTTGAAACCCTTCAATGGTCCAATGAAGCCCCAATGACGCAGTGTCCTGAATGCGGTGCACCTATCCGCCGAGCGGTGACAGGCTTTTCACTGGCCACTCGAGTGCAAAAGGATCCGCTCCGAGATGTTGCTAAGACGCTGGGAGACGGGATTTTATCAGGTCAAGCCGATGTTTCGGCAGACGACAAAAAGGCAGCCGGGGGAATCATCTCCGGTCCATCATCAGAGACGGCGGCTGGTCGTGCTGCTCGGATGGCATACAAACACGTCTGCAGCGGAAACTGTCGACATTAAAAACTTGATTCGTCGAAATCAGGAGAAAACTCACTCAACATCGTTTTCAGTTTGAGCTGTGGATAAACGAACTGAAAGGAGTGTTGTGGGTGTCGATTGATTTTACAAACCGAATTTTTCGGACTTTTTTTCTCGGCGTTCGAAAAAATGTGAGCCAGATGGCGTCACAGGTCTTGGCTGCGTTTGTTTTGAATTCGGTGCTCTTGATTGGCTCGATTGCGCACTTCGAAAGCTTTGCTCAGCCGAACGGTTCGCCGGGCATTGTTCGAGCGGAGAATTACGTCCTCGACATTCAAAGCGGACGTATTCACGATCAACCGAGAATTCGAGGTTTATGGGCCACCGGTCATTTCGTTGGCCTGCCTTTTAAAGTCACATTGCCCTGCCGGTTTGTCTCGGCCCCGCGATTGACGGTTCATTATGATTGGTCATCCGGTTCCTTATGGGCAGGGCTCAGTGAGAAAGTTGAGCTTCAGTGGCGGCGTGACGGTCAGGCCTGGAGGAGCGAAACCTTAGGAGAAGGATTTCGAGATCCAAGTTCCGGGCATTTGCTCCTCTTTCCAGTTTCTTTAGACATCTCGTCGCAAGAATCAGGGACGCTAGAACTCAAATTTATTCTTCATCTTCAAAACGGTGAAACAATACAGGACGGCGGCGAACGGGGAACTTTATCACTTTTTGCGGCTCCTCAACGGACCGTCGGAGAAATCTCATTTAATGCGGACTGGAGTCATTCAGTCCGAGGGGTTTTAAAAGGGGGGCAGTCCTTCGAATTGATCTACGATCCCGGGCGTCTGACTCGACAAATGAATTTGCAGGGCGATGAGCCATCACCCTGGAGCGTGGTAGCTCGGATCCAATTTGATGACAGACCGACGGAGGAATATCCGGTGGTGGTTCTTGTCAGTGGAAGTGCGGCTCGGGTTGTTTCCTTTGTGCCGACAGTCTTCATCCCTCCAAACGTGCGACGAATGGCGGTGTGGTTCTCTGCTTTTCATGATTCACAGAGCTATTTTGATTCTAACTATGGAACAAATTTTAACTTTGATATCATCTCCGAGTGATGCCTTTCAGGCAGCAGGTGTTTTTTTTCCGCGTGTCGGCTGATTGGCACGCGGACAGGTTTTTCACTCAAGTTTGCAGGATTGGGTGTTATCGTGCAGGGTGAACTCACAGGAGGGTGACTTATGGCCGTGAATAGTCTCAAACAGACGCAGAATATGCCCTCGTCCACGAGTGCCTTGCAGGTGGGCTCAAAGGCTTCAACGGATGTCAAAAAATCCGAAGCAGCACAGGCTACAAAATCCGTCGCCAATGCCTATGCCAAGGCATCGCAGCCACCGGCTCAACAGGCAGCTGCAAATGTTCAAATTTCTCCGCGTGCACGTGAACTGAATCTGGCACGTCAGGTCGTTGAATCAACACCTGATGTGAGAGAAGACAAAGTTGCCAAATTCAAATCGATGATTGAGCGAGGTGAGTACAAGCCCGATGCCGGTAAAATCGCTGACAGCATTCTCTCCGAAGCTATTCGTGATGAACTTTCAAAGGATGCAGAGGTTGCCCTGACGTGAGGGCTTGAGGTGGGCTTATGAACGAGCTCCTGAAAATTCTGGCCCAATTTCTTCAATGTCTCCAGCTTCAAATGACACTGCTCGAAGAGCTTCTCGGTGCGATTGCCCGTGAAGAGGAGCTGGTTGTGTCATTTTCTGTGCCGGCGCTTGAAAAGATTGTGACAGAGAAAGATCAAATTTATCGTCGTCTTCAGTCCGCAGAAGAACGGCGTCTCTCACATTTGAAAAAGATTTGTTTTCTGATGGCGTATGACGCCCGCGGGCATCTTCCCAGTTTATCAGAGTTCATTTCGGTAGCCCGCTCTTATCAACGAAACATTGAGAACCTGATTGATGATCAAATGAGGGTTCAATTGGATTCAAGCGTTGGTGCGGTTGAGGAATTTTCTAAGATTTACAGGGATGCTTTCCTGAATGCGCAACCACGTATCGAACAAAATAAGTTAATCTTGCAAAGTTTGGCTCGTAATTTTCGTCGCTCGATTACTTTTATTGAAAGCGAAGCCGGCCAGAACAAACGTTACAATGAACATGGGCGCAATGTATCACCGAGCATGGTTAGAGACGGTGTGTCGTTTGTCAGAGTGAGGGCCTGAGTATGCCAACAGGCTTACAGCATATTTTAAATATAGGCGGTGAATCACTCGGCAACTCCCGAATGGGAATTGAAATCACCGGGCATAATATTTCAAATGCACAGACCCCTGGTTACAGCCGACAGCGTCCTGACATGGAGGCAAACCATCCGATCGCGCACGGACACTTGATCTTGGGACAGGGTGCGAAGGTCGGTCGTGTGGCACGTGCTCATGATGAGTTTCTGATAGAAGCCGTGAGACGTGAAAACCAAAATCATGGCAAGGCTGAATCACTAGAGCATAATATTTCACGCCTGCAAAGCTTCTTTAATCCGGATTTGACTGCCACTGTGCGGTCGCGCCTCGACTTGTTTACCAATGCGTTGCGAGACTTTGCGAATATGCCGGAAGAACCTGCAACACGCATCAATCTTCTCGAGACAGCTAATTCCTTTACGGCATCTATCAATTCAACACATGCCAATATTGTGCGTCTGCAGGATGATATTTCCGAGGAACTCCGCACGGACTGCGAAATGGCGAGCCAGCTTATCAATGAAGTTGCAACTCTTAATCGGCAAGTGATTGAATTGAAAACGTCTGATTCGATGCCTCCTCACGATTTGGAAGACAAGCGAGATTTGGCTTTAAGTCGACTGTCTCAGCTCATTGACATTCAGGTTTATAGAGACAGTAAGGGAGTTACGACTGTCCGCGGTGCTGATGGTCATCTGTTGGTTGAGGGCTTTAATTCAGCGGAAATTCGCATAGACATCAACAACAAACAAAAGCATCCACAAATTGTTCTGACTGACTTTGAAAAGAAAAAACTAATTAACATCTCCACTTCAATCCGCTCCGGAAAAATGGCGGGTATGCTCGAAGCACGCGATAAATATGCACAGGGAATACGCGAGAAAGTGAATGAACTAGCGCGTGATTTTGGCGCAAAATTTAACGAGGTTCACCGCAGCGGCTTTGGTCGGGGTGAATTTTCTGCAAGCAGCGGTCGTGATTTTTTTGAAGGGCTCAATGATCCCGACTGGGAGCCAGCGTATCAAATCAGGGTCTCTAATCTCATTCAGCAGGATACAGATGCTATTTCATCAGCAATGGCACCGAAGACACCTGGTGACAACGTCATTGCCAATGAATTAATCAGGGCGGTTCAGGATCCCATCTTTATTAACGGCACATCTTCTACCTCAGAATTTTATGATAACTTCGTTTCTTTTTTGGGTTCTGCGACAATGACCGCAAAGAGCGAGCTCAAGACGGCCTCCATTGTTAAGGCAAATGCCGAGACCATGAAAGAACAGGTTTCGGGTGTCTCGCTCGATGAAGAAGCTGCAAATATGCTCAAGTATCAGCATTTATTTACGGCAAGTTCCAGGATTATTCAAACGGCAGACGAAATGTTCAGGACGATTTTGGATTTGAAACGTTGATTGAGATGAGGATTAAATTTCATGCGCGTGTCTGAACGGATGAAATATGATGCGACCCACAATCGAATCAACGAGGCCCGTCATTTTGCCATGGACACTCAGGATCAGGCATCCTCTGGCAGAAAGCTGCGCCAAGTGAGTGATGATCCCAGTGGTTCAATTAGAATTTTTCGCAATAGAACGCGACTTGAAAATATTACACAGTTTAGAAGGACCATTGATTATGCCGAAGGATTTTTGGGTAAGACAGAAGATTCGTTGCGGAGCATCAATGAAGCTTTGATCCGCGCAAAGGAACTTGCCGTCCAGCAGTCGAACAGTGTTTGGGATGCTTCGTCGCGGAAGACTGTATCTTTCGAAGTCCAGCAGTTGGCGCAGCAAATTGTTCAGCTCGGCAATTCGACTTATGCCGATCGCTATGTGTTTGGTGGTTTTCAAACCAGTCAACCTCCCGTGGCCGGCGATGGTCACTACAGTGGCGATGATGGCCTTATTTATGTTCAGTTTGATGAAGATACATTCAAGCCTATCAACATTCCGGGACGGCGAATTTTCGAAGTGACTGTCAAGGATCATGGTGAAGAAGTACCTCTTTTAAAAATAATCCATGATTTTAGTGATGCTTTGAAGAACAATGATGTCAACGGAATTTATCAGGCATCGTCGCGGCTCGACGGTGCGTTGACACAGATTACGGAAATGACGGCATCATTGGGTGCCAGACGCGCCGGCATTCGAGACGTCGCAGAGCGGCTAGACATGCAGGAAGAGTTTGTCACAAAGGATAATGTGAATATTGAATCCGCTGATCCGGTGTCAACGGCTTTGGATATGAAGCGCGCCGAGACAGCACTTTCATACACGATCAATGCGAGTGCAAAAGTCTTAGGGCCGAGTTTGATGGAATTTCTTAAATAAGTCTCATAACTCAAATTGAATGACCCAATTTTGTGGCGGTGGCGCTGAAAGAGGCATGCGGCTGTCTTCAGAAAGACTTATTAAATCTCAAATCCTAGCGCGTATTTTGCGGATTAAATTGCGGATGTGTTTTTAGTCTTTTCGTGATTTTTTCTTTGCTGATGTCACTTTCAGCATCGCAAAATGGCTTGTGTGAGCGCTCGAATGTTGAAAGAAAACTAACTGGCAAAGGGGCGTCCAGAACTGCGCGTCCGGTTGCTGCCACGATTGAACGTGATTTTTTACCGCTGGCGATCGTCTGCCCCACCCACCATCCTGCGGCTGCTAATGCAGCTTTTACGCATGTGGCACTTGAGTGAGTCACAAGCCGTGTCTTGCTATGGCTGAATTGGTAAAGATCTTCGAAGAGTTCACACGTCCACAACCAAGGATGACTCGCTGGCGAAAAAAAATCATAAAAAATCGCATCTACTTTCAGGTTTGGCATCATCCTCTGCAGCTCAGTTATTGTTCGCCTGAAATCTCCTTCGACAAAGTTCCATTGCAACTGAATTCCGGAGGGATGGGATATCTCGACGGTGTCATTCGCAACGGCGCGCTCAACAAAATCTCTGTATTTGCGTGCGAGAGGAAAATGTTCGGCATGGTCTAGAATCGAAGTCAGGCCGTCTTTTTCAAGGTCAAATGAAAACACCCTCAGAAATTTGCACTGAGCATCGCCGGAATTTAAAAAGTCCAACAATGCTAAAATCTGTGCAGCACATCCAAGTCCGACATCGAAGACGACCAAGGTCTGTTGGCGATTGTGCTGAAGTCCGCTCGAGGCAAGATAGAGTTGTTGCGCTTCCCGTTCGGGCCCAACAGTGCCGTGAAGAATTTCACCGGTCGGCAGATGCCTGAAGGATATAACTCCGTTGTCGAGAGTCTCCAGTTTGTACTGATTTCCTTCACACGTCATAAATCGTTGCCTATTTCTGGGAACATTTTTGTTTGTAAATTGGCAGCGCCATCCTTGGATTGTTAAACGATAACTCTCCTGCATGACTTCATCAGCGCTGAACAGCCCCGTCTTTGCATAAATTTCGGGATCTTCCTAGAGTTTTATCTCAGTCCGGGCTGTGTTAGCGTCGGCGCCCGGCCGATAGGCCGATGGGCCGATGCCGACTTGCCCAAGGTCATTCCTGTGTCTGCCATCGGTTTTTATTAAATACATTGAGGAGGAGCTCGTTCTATGACTTTGTCCGGAACAATCCTCGAGATTCAAAACCTCCGTCATTCCTATCAAAGTGGTGGTTTGGTTCTTGACATCGAGACGTTCAACATTGCTGCCGGTGAAACAGTGTTTTTGCACGGACCCAGCGGCAGTGGAAAGACAACACTGCTGAGTTTGATTACCGGCGTGCTTCCCGTTCAATCGGGAGAGCTGCGTGTCATGGGTCAGTCCATGGGAGCGATGCCGGCCTCTCGGCGTGATGCTCTACGCGCGGGGCGGATGGGATACATTTTTCAGGTCTTTAATCTTCTCCCTTATATGACAGTGCTCGAAAATATTCTGCTTCCATTGCACATGAGTCCGCTTAAGGCGGAGCGTGTCGGGAGCTCCGTTCAAGTCCGTAACAGTGCACTTCAGTTGGCTGAGACGCTTGGACTCACAGACCTCTTAAACCGTCGTGCCGACCAATTGAGCGTTGGTCAGCAGCAGCGTGTTGCTGCTGCACGGGCCTTGATTGGTGAACCTGAGCTAATTGTTGCAGATGAGCCGACTTCGGCGCTGGATTCTGATTTGCGCGAGGTATTCATTAGGACTCTTTTTGAGCAGGCGCGCCGCCAAAAATCGAGTGTCCTTTTTGTCAGCCATGATCGATCCCTGATGTCGCTTTTTGATCGTTCGGTGGCACTTGCAGAAATCAACCGACTGGGGAAAGGAGCGAGAACATGACTGTTCTCTCAATTCTTTGGAAGAGTCTTTGGAACCGAAAGCTCACCTCGATTCTCACGGTCAGTTCCATTGCGCTGAGCGTGATGCTCTTGCTTGGCATCGAGCGCATAAGACAAGGTGCGCGAGACAGTTTCTCCGGCACAATTTCGCAGACGGATCTCATCGTCGGTGCCAAAGGCGGGACTATTCAGTTGCTGTTGTACTCTGTCTTTCGTATAGGCAGCGCGACGAACAATGTGTCCTTTGGCAGTTACGAAAAGTGGAGCCGTCATCCGGCTGTTTTGTGGACGATTCCCTATTCCTTGGGCGACAGTCACCGAGGATTTCGTGTGGTGGGAACAAACGAAAATTTCTACGAGCATTATCGATTCAGGCAGGATAAAAGGGTGTCTTTTTCAGGCGGCCGCGCCCCAGCTGATGTTTTTGAGGTTGTGCTGGGCTCTGATGTTGCAGAAAAACTTGGGTATCAAATAGGACAGAAAATCGCCGTTACCCATGGAGTGACTGATGGCGTTGGTTTTCTCAATCATGATGATAAACCATTCACTGTCGTTGGAACTCTTGCTAAAACAGGCACTCCAATTGACAGGTCACTGTACGTCACGCTCGAGGGCCTCGAGGCGATTCATATGGACTGGAAAGAGGGCGTTCCTCCGCGTCCAGGAGAAGAAATTCCAGCAACACAACTGACCAAACAGAATATTAAAATTGGTCAGATCACGGCTTTTCTGGTGAGAACAAAAAATCGATTTGAGACGCTGGGTCTGCAGCGTGAGCTCAATACTTTCCCCGACGAACCGATGATGGCAATCATTCCTGGAGTGGCCCTGAGCGAACTGTGGTCAATCGTGTCTTATGCGGAAGATGGATTGCGGTTGGTATCATGGAGTGTTTTGCTTGTCGGCCTTATCGCGATGCTCATTGCCCTTTACACATCACTTCAGGAACGCCGGCGAGAGATGGCCATTCTCCGCAGTCTCGGAGCAAGTTTATCTAAAATTGCGTTTTTTCTTGTCACAGAGGCTTGCCTTTTAACGATGACAGGCGTGGTGCTGGGGATTGCTTTAACCTATGGTGCTTTGTCTGTTCTTCAGCCGATCATCGAACGTTCTTTTGGGTTATTAATACCCATTCAACCCTTGAGTGCTCTTGAGTGGATTTTTGTCGGTGTTATTTTGTTTGGTGGATTGCTGATAGGGTTGGTGCCTGCCATTAAGGCTTGTCGAAATTCGCTGGCTGATGGTTTGGCCGTGCGTTTTATTCTGCCTCTATTCTTGCTTATTCCGCCAAGTGTATCCGAGGCGAAGACGCTCAAAATTGCATCCAGTGTCGCATGGCTTCATGAAGTGGCTCGCGAGATCACATGTGGCGGTCAAGGTGTTGAACTTTTGCCGCCCTTGATTGCACCGGGCACCGATCCTCATGGCTACAGGCTGACTCCGCGGGCTCGCTTGACTTGGAATTCTGCTGACCTGCGGCTTTTGATTGGGCAGGGTTTTGAGCCATGGGATGGACAGCGTGCGGCGAAATCTTCTCAGGTCTTTATTGCAACAGGCAAACTCACATTGCGCAAAACCTCTGCTTCACCTGCAACCAAGGAGTTAGTGTCAAACCATTCAGCGCATTCACACGCTGCAACGCATAGTTCTTCTGCAAAGCAGGCGGGGGAGGCGGGTGTCATCAATGTTGACCCACATATCTGGCATTCACCACAGCTGACGCGTGACACCGCACAAAACCTGTATGATTTTTTGATTGAAAAGGCTCCCGCGCAGCGCGCAGGCTGGGAGATCTGCCTGCGTTCATTTCTTAAAAAAACCAAGGATGCTGAAAAGACTATCCGAGAAAAATTTTCCGTGCTGTCTCCCATTCAGCGGGTATTGGCGACCAATCACGATGCCTTAGGATATTTCGCAGAAGCATTCGGTTTCCAAGTGATCACTTTGTCCGGCGTATCGACTGAAGCAACGGTCACTCCGGTTCAGCTCAAACGGGCAATGGAAAAGATCAAGTCCTCCGGCGCCAAAGCCATCTTTCTTGAACATGCCATGGCACCTGATTTGGTTCGTAAAGTTGCAGCAGAATTGAAGATAAGAATGGGTGGCGAACTTTTTACCGATGGCTTAACAGCAGCACAAACGCCAGCGGGAACCATCACAGGATTGTGGGAAACAAATACCGAGACAATTCTTGCAGCGCTCAAACCATAACAGATAACAGCGTCGTGTCGTTTAAGTGCTCTCTCTAAAGACCGACATTCTCACCGATGGTTTTGACTTATTCGAGTGGGGAGAGTTGAGGTGTGAAGATTCATCAAGCATGTGGCACAGCTGCAATCAACAAGGCTCTGGCAAGCTTTCAGCCGGCCCAGAACCCGCATTGATGATAGAAAGAGCGTGAAATGAGTTTGACGTGGGACGACCTTGTCGTTGGATATTCAGGCCGCGAGCCCTTGAATCGGCCTTTTTCAGGAGTGTTTGAGGACGGTGGAATATATGCCATCATTGGTCCCAATGGTTGCGGCAAATCGACCCTTCTCAAAACGTGGCTGGGACTTCTCAAGCCGCATTCTGGGCGAGTGTCTTTGAACGGTCAATCACTGGCTAATCAGCAAGGCCAAATAACATACGTGCCACAGACCCACAAAGTGAATCGTTTTTTTCAAATCAGCGTGATGGACTTTGTCATGCAAGGCTATGGAAGACATCCGCCTCAAAAGGATGAAGCTTTGCAGCACGCTCGAGAAACTCTGGTTCATTGGGAACTCAGTGCTGATGCGCATCGCTCATTTCATCTATTGAGCGGGGGGCAAAAGACCCGCGCATTAGTGGCGCGAGCGATTTTGTCGCGACCAAAAATGATTTTTTTGGATGAACCACTCGCGAATTTAGACTCCTGTTGCCAAGAAAAATTGATGAACACCCTCCACATTCTCGCACATAAGCAAAATATTTGTGTGGTCATGGTCGATCATCACTTTGAGTCATATGAGAGATTTTTATCGGCTCAGTTCACCTTTGAAAGGTCACACAACGAAGAGATTTGCAATATTCGCTTTGAAAAAAAGGATGGCACATGTTGCAAGACTCTGTAATTAATTTTGCGGCTCTTTCCGCATTCGCTTCGGCCGATTTTGCACAATTGGCATTGCTTTGTACGGTTTTGGTCGGCGCTTTGTGTGGCTGTCTAAGCCCGACAATTGGCCTTAAACAGCGTGCTTATGTTGGAGACACGCTGGCTCATTTGGTCTTTCCCGGACTTGTGGCTGGATATTTGACGTCTGAGTTTTTAACAGCACCCTTATGGATTTCGCTGATGGCAGGTGCTGTGACGACCGGACTTCTTGGGAGTATTGTTGTTGAAAAATTGGAGCGCATTTTATCGATTCCTCCTGATAGTGCGGCGGTTGTGACGCTGACAGGTTTTTTTGCAGCCGGTGTCGTAGGTGTGTCAAAGCTACGCGGGACACGCATTGATTTGGAGAAGTTTTTATTTGGAGACGTTTTGTCCTTGAGCTCGGCTGATGCATTCCTTTTGGCAGGAGTTCTGGGTGTTGTGCTCCTGACCCTGATTGCGCTGCGGGATGACTGGAATGCGTGGCTTTCGGATCCCGAGTTTGCGCTGTTGATGGGATTTCGCGTCCGCTTGATTGATCGCCTTTTTCCGGTTTTGGTGACGTCCGCTGTCTTGACCGGCTTGTTTACCGTCGGGAGTATGATGATGTCGGCCCTCTTGACGATTCCGGCGGTCCTGTTGCCGCCGAAGTCAGCAGTCTCTGCCCGAGCGATTGTTTTGAGTCTCGGTTTGAGTGTTGTTGGCCTTGTTATTGCCTTTGTTGTCGACTGGCCGGTGGGCAGCAGCATCGTCCTTCTGGGCTTCATCCTTGTTTTGATAAAAGCCATCGTGGTAAGGCTTCGGGACCGTGTTTCAGCACACACGGGTTGATTGTTCATCTTCACACGTCAGTGTCCGCGGAGCGCCCCTCATGTCTGAATCAGTTTTTGAAATCAAAAAAGGTAAGTATCTGGAGCAACGCGAACGGGGCCGCTTGGCTGATTGCTATCCCAAAACGCATTTGGTTGAGCAGGTTCTGGTGACTCCGGAGGGAACTCAGGGTGTTGCCGTGGCCGGCCGTATTGTCGGTCTGCGGGCTATGGGCAAAATTCTCTTTGCACACCTCTATGATTCGACAGGTCGAGTTCAGATTTGCGTCCGAAAAAGCGAAGAGGCCCCTGATGTTTTTGAAACCTTCACAGCAGATGTTGCGGTGGGAGATTTTGTCGGGGTGACAGGCGAAATTTTTCGCACCAAGACTAACGAACTGACCGTTCGGGTGGAAAGCTATCAGCTGCTGAACAAGTGTTTGCGGACGCTTCCCGAAAAGTACCATGGCGTTGAAGATATCGAGACCCGATATCGTCAGCGTTACTTGGATATCATTATGAATAATGATTCGCGTGATGTGTTCCGCAAACGTGTTGAGATTGTCAAATCGCTGCGCCGTTCTCTGGAAGACGCTGGATTTTTGGAAGTTGAAACGCCCGTGCTTCAGACGCAGCCCTCAGGTGCGTTGGCCCGCCCCTTTCATACCCATCACAATGCTCTCGATATTTCCTGTACGTTGCGGATTGCTCCTGAAACTTTTCTAAAGCGTTGCATAGGCGCGGGATTTGATAAGGTCTATGAATTTGCGCGCTGCTTTCGCAACGAGGGCATTTCTGCCACGCATCTTCAAGATTTCAGCATGCTGGAATTCTATGCGGCCTATTGGAATGCCGACATCATGAGAAACTTTGTGGCCGACATGATTCACACTTTGATCAATAAAGTTTTTGGTGCAGCGCAGGTTGTTTTGCATGGTCATTCGGTTGATTTTTCGGGCCAGTGGCCGGTGCATGATTACAGTGAACTCATTTTGAAAGACTGCGGGATTGATATTCGTGTTGAATCAACAAAAGAGCTCTTGTGTGAGGCTCTCAAACTTAAGAATATTCATCTCGATGATCTTGAGTCAATGAATTGGGCCAACTCGGTCGATGCTCTCTATAAAAAAGTGACCCGTCCCCAGTTGATTCAACCCTGCTTCATTGAACGCTATCCGGCCGACATGGCTCCGTTGGCTCGGCGCAATGCGAGTGACCCCCGCTATGTTGATATGTGGCAGTTCGTGGTTGCAGGCGTTGAGATTGTTAAGGCCTATTCCGAGCTCGTAGATCCGATTGACCAGCGCGAAAGGTTTGAGGACCAAATGCGGGCACGTGCTGCGGGCGATGAAGAAACCATGCCGATGGACGAAGATTATTTAACATCTATGGAGCATGGTTTTCCGCCGATTGCTGGCGTCGGGATTGGTATTGATCGTCTAACGATGGTGTTGTGCGGCTGCGAGAATATTAAAGATACGGTGCTCTTCCCACTGATGCGACCTGTGGTTGCAAACGGCGGATCTTCTTCGGCGGCCAACGAGACGGAATCGCCATCATCACACTCATCAGTAGTCTCTCCATCGACCACTGCATCTTCGTCGCAGGTTTCTCGCTGATGACGTCACAGCCCCATTCTCTGTTTTCTGAGCGCCCGCGTTTATTCGTTTTTGATGGCATGGCTCTTTTGTTTCGTTCGTTTTACGCGATGGGTCGTGCGGGTCTGACATCTCCTGATGGCCAGCCCACCGGTGCCATTTATGGTTTTTTAAAAATTCTTCAAAAGGTCGTCAAAGAACAGAACCCGACTCATGTTGCAGTCACGTGGGATGTTAAGGAAAAAACATTTCGGCACGAGACGTATACGGAATATAAGGCGAATCGTTCGGAAACACCGCCTGAATTGCTGACACAGATTCCTGTTATTAAAGAGCTCTTGGAACGTTCGGGGATTCCCTCCTTTTCGCTCGCAGGTTTTGAGGGAGACGATGTGATTGGCACGATTGCCCGTCGTTTCGCTCCGGAGGGCGATGTATTTATTGTGTCGGCAGATAAAGACTTCATGCAACTCATCAACGAGCATATAAAATTATTTTCACTTAAAGCGGGTGATGAGTACGAAGTTATGGGTCGTGCCCACGTCATCGACTATTTTGGTGTCCCGCCGGAGAGCGTTTGTGACGTTTTGGCTATCATTGGCGACAAGGTTGATAATGTTCCGGGTGTAAAGGGCATTGGCGAGAAGGGTGCTGCCAAGTTGATTCAAGAATTCGGCACAGTTGAAAATCTTTACAATCGTCTCGACGCCGTCTCGAACCCAAGGTTGCGAACTTTGTTGGAAGCAGGTCGGGAGTCCGCTTTTTTATCTCGAAAACTGGTCGAAATTCATACGAACGTCCCACTCGACGTCGATGAGTCGCTCATGCGTTACACGTGGGAACAGTTGGCCACAAACGAGAAGTTAAGGTTAGAAATTGAAGCTTTAGGGATGAATTCTCTACTCAAGGGTTTTGCCACAAGCCTTGCAAAAGAACGGCGCTCAGACCGCACAGTCGAACAACCGCGGATTGACGAAGGTGCGGTCACCACAAAATCAGCTGATTGGGGGCAGCGCAATTATCTTTGCGTTTTGACGCTTGCTGAATTGAATGAATTATCTGCAAAGATTCTCTCTCCTGCAACACAGTATTTTGCCTTTGATACCGAGACAACAGGTCTTGATATCATCGAACATAAGCCGATCGGCTGTAGCTTTTCATTTGAAAAAGGAACTGCTTTTTATGTTCCGCTGATCGACACTCATCTTGATGGTGGAGCTTTGTGTATTGGCCTGCCGCGCGCAGAATTTTCACCCCATCAGGCTCTTGAGATTCTCTCGCATGCCTTGAAAAATCGCCATGCAACTTTGGTGGCGCACAATCTTAAATTCGATTTGCATCAAATGCACAACGTCGGAGTCGATTTGGGAACAGCACCCATTGCTGACACGATGATTGCAGCATGGATGCTCAACCCTTCGAGCGGCGGATATGGACTCGACGCGCAGACTCTGAAAGTCCTTGGCCTAAGCAAAATTCCTACCTCCCAGTTGATTGGCAAGGGGACTGGCCACGGGTCGATGGTTCAGGTGCCACTGAGTCTTTTGACTGAGTATGCTTGCGAGGATGTCGATGCAACGCTTCGTCTTTGGGATATTTTAAGGCCCTTGCTGCAGGAGCAAACTCGCCTAGCTCATTTATTTGAAACCCTTGAAATGCCTCTTCTTAAGGTCTTGGCAGCGATGGAACGTACGGGGGTTCATATTGATTCAGATTATCTTGCGGATTTGGCATCGACTGTCCAAGATAAGTTAACTGAAATTGAACGGCAAATATTTTTACTGGCAGGACAACCATTTAACATCGCGAGTCCTAAACAACTCGGAACGGTGCTGTTTGAGGTTCTTAAAGTTCAGGATGCCGTCGGTTTTAAAGGTAAGCTAGCTAAAACGACGCTCGGTTTCAAAACTGACGCCAATGTTCTCGAACAGTTTGCCTCACATCCTGTCGTTGCACTCGTGCAAGAATATCGCGAGTTATCAAAACTTCTCAGTACGTATATTTTGGTGTTGCCGCAACTCGTGAAATCGTCGACGGGGCGTATTCATACGAGTTTTAATCAAATCGGAACGGCTACGGGACGTCTTTCAAGCAGTGATCCTAATTTACAAAATATTCCTGTACGCACAGAGCTTGGCAAAAAAGTGCGGCAGGCGTTTTGTGCCTCTGATCCTTCGCATGTCATTGTCTCCGTTGATTATTCGCAGATTGAATTGCGAGTGATGGCGCACTTGGCTCATGATGAGGCGATGATTGCTGCATTCAATTCAGGAGCTGATATTCACCGACAAACAGCAGCCAAAATTCTTGGCAAACAACCCGAGCAGGTGAGCGCAGATGAGCGAAGCAATGCAAAGACAATCAACTTTGGCATCATTTACGGCATGGGTGCGCAACGATTGTCGCGGGAGCAAAAGATTCCGTTGTCAGAGGCCAAATCCTTTATTGAGCGTTATTTTCTTAGTTTCGCCGGCGTGGCGCGATTTCTGGAGGCTCAAAAACAAAAGGCCCGTGAAACTGGGATTGTGTACACCCATTTTGGTCGTCCTCGGCCTGTTGACATGGCCCGTGCTGTGAATCCTGCTGAGGCAAAGGCGCTTGAAAATATTGCTATCAACTCTCCCATTCAGGGGACCGCAGCGGATATCATGAAAATTGGCATGCTGAGAGTGGCTGAAGCGTTGGCTGAAAGCGATCTGCGTGCGACAATGCTTCTTCAGGTGCATGACGAACTGGTGTTGGAATGCCCGCGTCATGAGGTGGACGCGCTCTCAACGCTGTTGAAGCGGGCTCTGGAAGGGGCTGTGGAATTTTCAATTCCGCTTGTTGCAGACGTTGGTTTTGGTCGAACGTGGTTGGAGGCCAAGTAAGGCATGAGTCTTTTGGGTAAGCTTTCAAGTCTTTTCAATAAGGGCATGACTCAAAAACTCGAGAGGCAACGGGCCATCCAACAGCAGCAATCTCCAGACCAGCGCATCACCCAAAACAATATGCAAGCGCATCATCCCGACCATGAAACATTGCCAGGAGCGGAGATGACGCTGGTTGGGCATATTTCAGATTTGCGTAAGCATATCGTCCGTGCTTTGTACTGGTATATCGGACTCTGCTGCATTGGTTTTATTTTCATGAAACCACTGATCCGGTTTCTGCAGCTTCCTTACACATGCTACGGCTATTTGCTGTCTGAGGCGAATAAGGCAGGGGAAAACATCCAGGTTGCATTCGATAAATTCAGTCATTTTTTGTCGTGGCCACAAGAATGTCTCAGTGCAACAGCAGCGGCTGATGCAGCCGCTAAAACTCTTAAGACCATCGGACTTATTGAAGTCATGTGGGTCAATTTCAAGATGGTGATGATTGCTGCGGGTGTATTGGGCGCTCCACTCCTTTTGAGAGAGGTCTGGCTTTTTGTTGCACCAGCTCTGTATCAACGGGAACGAAGGGTGGCATCAGTTTTAATTGTTTCGAGCCTTGTTCTTTTTTATACAGGTCTTTTCTTTGGTTTTTTCCTTATCGTTCCGGCTTTTTTGTCGCAAACACTCGCGTGGGCTGCAGAGTATGCATCGGTCGAGATGACTTATGAAAATTATTTTGGCTCGCTCACCACCTTGGTCATGATGTTTGGAGTGATTTTTGAAGTCCCGGTGATTATTTCATTGCTGGGTTTGGTAGGGATTGTGAAGCCCGAGCACATCACCAAAAATCGCAAAATTATCTTTTTTGGTTCATTTATTTTGGGGGCGTTTCTCAGTCCGCCCGATGTTTTTAGTCAGGTCCTCGTCTCGTTGCCTCTCTACCTGATGTGCGAGATTTCTGTTTTTGCATTGCGATTTATTCAAAGAAAAAGGGTTTCACTGGCTTCGGCCGAACAGTCAAACTGATAAAACGCGACCGAATATTCGGCATTTTCTTCCTTTTTTCAGTGATATAAGAAAATTAACTCACGATCAGCCATGTCGAAGGATTGGACAGTGTAAATAAATTTTATTCAGCAGAGCTGACAAGTATCCCGCAAGAACCCCCAACCACCAGTGTCATTCGAGTCCTACTTTTTTGTTTAATATTTTTGAGACTGTTGCCGATAACTTCCTAGGAGAGTGTCGGGAGTTTCAATGACGATTTTTCAACTGTTTTATTCAAAAAAGCGAATTAAGCAGCGAGTCTTGGTCGCGACCGCATCTCTCACGGGAATTGTTTCGGCGTGCAGCAGCGAGCCATTGGGAGATCAAGTCATTGCCAAATGGGGGCCAAAGAAAATACGAGGCGCAAATACCCCCGCAGACAGCACCTTAAACCCATCAGCCACATCCGCAACAGGCACGCAGGCGTCGGATCAGCCGGCAGACTCATCAAAAGTCACTGCCTTTTCGGATGCGGAGGCCTTTCATTTTCTCACGACAACGTGTGGCGGATGTCATGGGCCGGATGGTTCGTACAAGGCGAATTGGACGCTTCCGGCCAAAGAGAATCTTTCGGTTCTCAGCCTCGAAGGTGTGCAAGGGATCACCAAGGCCTATCAATCGATGGTGAACAAATATCTTGGTAACGAGTCAGCCTCTCCCTCTGCGATGCCCTTGGGGGTTGATTTTGCGATAGACCCAGAGGCTAAGGCGAGAATGGCTCGCCTGCTAAAATGGTTCAACGAGCGTATGGTGAGCATCGTTAAGGATGCTGATTCACTCTATCCAAAAGATGAAAAATCAGGACTGTCGTCGATTGTCTCGAAAGACGTGAGTGTGTCGTTAAATTATCAGTGCAAAAAATTGAGAACCGGTGCGTCTTATCTGACCAGGTTGACGTCCGCACTCTATAATCGCAATCCGACAACTCTTGAGCTGGAGCTCATCAAGGGAAAGGAAGAAAAGCAACTCACTCGTGATGAAAGATTTGCGCTCGCTAGCCGAATCAAGACTGATCCTGCATCGATGTTGGAATTTGAGGCGAAGGGACTCATGAACTTTGCAAATAAGGTGGCCGACGCAGCAAAAATAGCGCCTGCTCAAATCGATCAAGGGAATGCCGCGGCTGTTCAGGCTGATCTTAAGAGTGAATTTTATCAGCTTCTTAGAAGATATTACAACGAGAAATCATACAGGGATATTCTATTGCTCGATAAAGTGATGGTGACATCGCGCACGGCTCCTTTATATTCCGGTTGCATCTTTGTGGTATCGGGGCCTCAATGGCAGGAGTGCGCGTTGACTCCCAATCGTTCAAACTTTTTTGGGACGGTTGGTTTTCTGCGTGCGCGACCAACTTCATTTCTGGAAAATAATAACAACTATGGGCGGGCAGGTGCGATGTTTGTCGTCGCCTCTGGGGAGGCATTACTGCCCCAAACGAACGGTCCAGTCGGAGACTTAGTCAATGGATTACCTGAGTGTTTGACCGCATCATCCAAAGACGCAAGAGCACGCATCAATACGAAAGCTGTTGAGGGTGTTGATGAACCATTGACAGGGCCATTTGGCACTCTCACGGTTCCAGGCTTCGGAAATGTTTGTCAGGGATGTCATGTTCGTCGTGGATTGGCTGCCGGTTCGAAGATTTATCGGCCGTTCGGGAAATTTGGTGAATTGCTTTCTGCGGCAACCATTGATGCAGCAGCTGCTGCTGGAGTGAATGCAAACAATCCCTACAGGGATGATGTCCGTGCTGCTACTTCAGCCGATTTGGCTAATTATGACAACGGCCCCATGCGTTTTGCCGTCACTGCTCCCGCTCAAAAGGCGCGGAGTCCCAAAAAAGGCGAGGGCCTAGACAAAACATCGCCCATCACTGTGTCTTTTCTTAAAGAACTATTGGCTGAGGCGAACGACGGTAAAGGAACGTGTATTCCTGTCGACGCAAAAACTATTAAGCCGGTTTCAACAATAAAGGACATGGCTGAGTTCGTCGTTGGCGCACAGAGCAATGTTGCTCGTGGACTTGCGCGGATGATTCCAAAAGCATTGGCAGCAACTCAGTTGGTGAACCAGGAGATTATTCTCGAAGTGAACAAGGCGTCTGCCAGCAGTCAGGGCATGTTGGCAGATATGATGGTTGCTTATTTATCAACAGAGACTTTTGCCTGTCAGGAGGAATAAGCATGACATTTTCTCCATCGTTGAGACAAACGGGGGTTGCTGTTTGTGCTTTGTTTTTGGTCGCCTGCAGTTCGAGTGTTCAACCTGTCATGTTAAAAAATTTCAGCAATTCAGCATCAACCACCCACTCAGCCGATTCATCAAAATCAGTGGGTCCAAGGGACGGTATTGCGCATCCGGCGTCTAGTGAAGACGAGAAGGCTCATCGGGCAGCCATGAATCGATCAGAACTGAGTCAAGTCAGTGTGACAGAGACTCGCACTTTGGTGGGTGAAAAATTCAGAGTCAAGGATTCGCAGTTGCTGAGAGGAACACTGTCATGTGTTGACGCTCGCTTGGTCGTATCAGCCGACGCAATTATTCAACAGAATGTTGCAAATGCTCCAGGCAAGCTGAGGTTTATTCTTCCAAACACGATTCGTGAGGGTGCTGATGTCATTGAAGCCAAGAAGAGTGAACTTTTCGATCCGGCAGCCGAAGGACGAGAATCTGCCTCCGCTCCCGAGGCCAGTGTCTCATATCTGAATGCTGCAACTGTGGTCGCTGAAGTCGTTGCTCACAATGCAGATGTCACGACACCCACATCCAAAGCCTACTGCGGAACCAGTGCAGCTGCACGGGCACTGATCAAGCGCTGCGTCCCTAATCTGACGGACGCTGAGCTCGATGCAAAAGGTCCCGATGGATTATCGATTTCAGAAAAAATGTCGGCAGCCTGTTCATCAGGCGCTACGCAGGCAGTCAAAGATCTCAACAGTCGAGTGGCTTTGGCCAGTTTTTTAGGCTCTTGGCTTTTTCTGAAATCAGAACGCTAACCGCGGCTCGAGATTATTCGTAAGAATTAAGCAGAAGAGAGAGGAAGAGGATATGACAAAAATAAAGATGGATCGCCGGGAACTGATGCGACTGACAATGCTGGGTGGCTTGGGAGCAGCGCTCGTGAAATATGATCCCAACGTTCTTTTGAATCCAGAGCATTATACAAGTCTCGATGGCTTTCAGAATTTAGTTAGCGCTCTCAATGGCGGTCCTGCGGCAGAGAGGCTTTTTGCAGCTTATGCGCAGCAGCCAGCCAGTGATATTGTTTTTGTGCATGTTAAGTTTTATATGGGTATGAATGGAAATTATTTCATGAAGATTGGGAATAACAGCATCCTCAATAAAGCGGGAGCTGCCTCAGGGACTCTCAATAACCTTGGATTCAACGCTCTCTCAACGCTCCCCAAACACAGCGCAGCAAAGCTCAATCGATACGTCTCAAATATGATCTATCATGGTACGATTGATGGAAACCCTCGTGGTTCAGGTAATGTGTTTCCTAACACAGCGAGTGAAATTGCAGCCAGCACGGCTGAGGCAGATGCTCTGTTGAGTGATTATCAGGTCTTTGGTGGGACCGGTTTGGCAGGCATTGGTCAGCACAACCAGCAGACCTTTAATATCAATTTTTCCGGAACACCCACAGCCATGGGGCAAGGATGCTTAAACTACATGCTTGCAAATACGGGAATCCTCAACAGTCCGTTGGGAATTGTTGCCTTGGGTTCTCGTAATAACATCATTGCAAATGCAGGTGGCACTGCAATGTCAGGCCGGATCATGCAGGAATTCATCGATGGAATGGGGGTTTTGACAGCTGACGGATACGTGAAAAAGAGTGCCGCCGATAGCCTTGCCGTGACATTCGATGCGATGGCGCGAAAGGCAGAAAATGCAAAATCAATTCGAGATAATATTCGCTCGGGTATTGCTGATTTGAAAAAGAAGGCCGCAGGATTTTCCGAGGTTCTTCCTTATCGAGGGCAAGCGTGGATTTCTACAGGTCGCAATACCCCGATTGATGGGCGGACTGCAGAAACCCTCGGCTATTTTGCATTGACCGGACGAGTGGCTGCAACGGGACTTTTCAATAACTTTGCGATTGGCATCAACACCATCGATCTGAACGGTAACGATATGGACAACGGTGAGGCCGGAGTCCTGAATGCGGTCGATGCCATCCAACAGACAGCGATCGGTGTTCATATGTTGATCAAAAGACTAAAGTCTGAAGGGAAAAGCTACGTGATTGAGATAGAGTCTGAGCTTTCGCGCAGTTTGGGCATGGGAGACAGCGGTGTGCTGAGTGCTGTGACAATCGTCGGAGGTCCGAAATTTAGGAGTGCCTATCGCAGCAACTTTTTGGCTCCCATGATCCTCGCTGATACCAATGCGCAGTCTGCAGATTTTGCGGCAGGATCGATGGTGAATGCCGATGGCAGAGTGACGGGAGTGGGACAAGTGATCAAAGATAATTACCGTCTCGGAGTTGCACACATCATTGCGGAGGCAACAGGAAAAACGGAAGAAGTGTTGAAGATTGCCCAGCCTCTACTGGTGTTCACCAAAACTTGAACGAGAGCAAGATTGAGTACTATTTTCTCAGGGATTCAACGTTGCGAGCCAATCCGACAACATCTTTCGCTGCGCATCTGTGATTGTGACGGGCGCACGTGGCATCGAGCGATTGTCTAACCGACCCTTCATGCCCACGGCTGAATTTTTCACCCGAGCGAACGTCGGAGCGTTTCCATCCTGAAAGCCGTGTGTGTGGCAGTTATTGATGCACGAGTTCTGAATCACTGTGCGGTACATTGTGTCGAATTCAACAAGTTTGATGTCCGGTTTTGCAGGCACATCGGGAGTTGCGGTGACCTTGGGAGCTGCAGTTTGATCAGCCACAGGAGTTGGGGTTGGTGAAACTGTAGCAGTCGATTGAGAGGGTGGAGCATCCTCGGGATCATCACCAATGAGGTCGTTTTGAGATTTAACGATCATCTTTGCGGCTTTTGAGTATGCAAAGATAGATCCGACCACTTTTGGTTTCGAGCCTTTATCGTTGATACGCAGCGTTACAAAATCAATGTCTGCCGAAGGAATTTTAATGTTTTGCAGAATGATTTTTGGTGTCTCTGCTAGATTTGTGACCTTAATCACCGCAGTACTGACACCATCACTGACCCAAAATCCGGAGGTGCCAACGAGTCCTGCTCCCAGCAGCTTGTTGATCGCAGGGGCTTTACCGCCAAAATCCAGATTGCCGTTGTAGGTCATCTCCAGCTTTGTTGAAAATTGCAGAAGCTTCAGCATGCTCCCAACTTTCAGCAGAAGGCTCGTGCGACTGGCCGACAATACAATGGGGTCTTCATTGAAATTGGTATTTGCCGACGCCTCTACGTCACTATCGGCGTCCTTTTTAAACTTAAGCAAAAGTTTTTCTTTGCTGACAGACCAAAAAGCGTTTTGACCGACGGGTACCACGGTCACACCATCAGCCTTTGCCTCCGGTGGGGCCTCGTACTTTACTGGTTTGGAGTCCGGATTGGTCGGATCAATCTCTAATGACGCACCATCCTTTCGAAGGATGAGGAGCGAGTTTCTTGAATTTGCCGAAATCGCAAGAATTTCCTCAGGAACCTGAAGCAGAGATTTTTGATCGAATGTGACGTAAGTCATGGCTGCCGCGGTCACATAGTCGGCGCTAAACAGCGGGCTCGAGATGGAGATGGAATTAGAGCAAGCCGCAAAGGCAAGACCTAAACTTGTCACCGAAGTGACACTGAGTAGCCGCAAAAAGCTCTTTGTTTTCAGATTTCTATCTTTTGTTGCTTGATCCAGGCTTTCCATGCACCCCTCCTTGAGTGCATATCGGTCAAAATGACTGATTCTTTGAATCTTTTTTTATTTCATCTTTTCTTTTTTAGAGCTTTTAGTGGGCGACTGATTTTGGGATTTTAAGGAAAAAGAACTTTATGATCTGCTGCAACATTGGTGAGATCATAATTGGGCTGGGGGTTCATAGACCCCTTGCCTTTTTGAATGATGTCTTGAAACTCGGCGAGTGTGTATTTGGTCTCTCCGATCTTTTTTGCAAAGCCACTGCGACCATCTGCACCATGGCAAACTCCGCAAACAGACTTGAATGATGCTGAAAGATTTGCCGTTGTGGGTGATGATGTTGTCTCTTTGATGAAAGGCTTGATAAAATTCAAAAGTGCTGTCTTTTCATCTTCATTGAGAGGAGTGGCGTATTTGGGTGGCATGGGTACATTGTTTTCTTTTCCGCAGGTGCTTTCAATACATTTTTTGAGCAAAGGCATGAGTGCATTTTTGGAGTCAAAAAACTGCTCCGAACCAATATTGCTCAGGCTAAAAATGGGTTCACTGGCATTAGGATAATCAGAAACGTTGCGAGGCTTATACCAAGGTGTTGTGGGTGTGTGGCAACTTGCACATTTGTTGATCACAAGCGCTGAGATTCCCTGATCCCACGAGGGATTTTCAATATCAGGAATTTGATAATAGTAATTCCCGCTGTTTCCTAGGTCGTAGGCAGAGCAACCAGCAAAGACTACCAAAGAGCCAGCCAGCAGAGCGAGAGAAACTTGCGTGCGTGTCCGTGGATTCATCGACGACTCCTTCAGTAGCTTGTCAAAAGTGGACAGTCCGTCACCTGAGTTCCAAGTGTTTGGCATTTTCTTTCATAAGCAGCGAGATCAGATTTATCGTCTTCATCCAAAAGATCCAAATCGATCAGATCCCAATCATACCCGACGAAGACCACATTTTCGAAGCCATGAGTGTCTGTGCGGGGTGAATCGCTTTGACCGCGGGGGACGATAATAGCGACATTTTCAATGCGCACACCACCTTGTCCAGCCAAATAAATGCCGGGTTCAACACTGACAACAGCGTTTTCAGTGAAAGAGTATTGGGAGGCCGGAGAGAGCCTGATACCGTTTTCGTGAACATGAATCCCGATGCCGTGGCCAGTGCCGTGTGCATAATCATAGCCTTTGCTTTGAATGGGTGCACGTGCGATGGCGTCGATGTCTCTGCAGGGCGTCGTTAAATTAAAACGTGCACGCAGTCCGGCCAGACAAGATTTGAGTGTCAACGTGTATATCTCTTTTTGCCATTTTGCCGCATCGTCGGCAGAACGGCCGAACAAGACCACGCGCGTGCAGTCTGTGGCAAATCCTTCTTCGTAATAAGCACCGCTGTCGAGCAACAAAAGATCACCAATCCGTGCATTCTTATTTTTGTTGGGCGTTGAATAGTGAATGACTGCTCCATTTTCGGCGAAACCGGAGATGGTCTTGAAGCTTAGCTCGAGTGCGCCCTCTGCTTTGTACTCGCCTTTGATTTTGTCAGATAAATCCTGCTCAGTGAGGGGCAGATTGTTGTGGGCGCACTGTTTGGCGTGACGCAGAGTGCGGGCAATGGCGCGGCTTGAACGCAAAAAACTGCGTCGGATACTGTTGAGCTCTTCGGGGGTTTTTGCTGCTCGTTGTTCTTCAAGAGCATGCACATCATCACGTATGTTCAAGGTTTTGAACGTGTCACACATTAATTGCGGCAACGCGGCATTCATGCTCCGTCCGCTGAAGCAGACAGTCTGCAGCGTCGAAGCTGCAGTCGGTGACTGTGAGTACGATTGCGTCTTCAGCGCCTCAAGAGCTGCTCTCACGGGTCCACGAGTCACCGTGATGATTTGTTGCATCTCGGCTGTCAAAGGAAAAACGCAGGTCTCCGATTCTGCCGGCAGATGGACGATGCACTGTGAGTCGGTGATCAATGTGTAAGCTAGTACTGATGAGAGTTGCGGCAAATGATACGCGCGGGCGTTGAGGAGCCATGCGGCATCGTCACTCATGCAGGTCGCATAGATATAGTTTTTATGTCCCAATTGTTTGCAAATAGCAGCGCGCAGGGCCAAAAGATTTTTTTCGACAGAACGGCCCGTGTATGCGTCGCGAAGAATGTCGATGGGCCGATTGATGCGCCATCCCTCAACATGAGGCAATGCAGCAGCAATTTCGCCGGACGCGTCACCGACCAGAGCAAAATTATTTTCTTGGGCTAACGCTTGCAGCGAACGCCAGCGATTCCAGCTCAAGCGTTGCAAATCAGCTGCGATCTTGCAGCCGCGCGGCAGAGACTGGCGCATCCAAGTAAACAGAGCATCATCAAGTCCGGTGGCCAGCCCGAATTTGTGGACACGGACCTCGGCCTCTTGGGTCTCCTGATCGGCCTGCAAATGGTAACGACCATCCACGAACAGCTGAAAACGTCCACGGCTGGAGAGTTTGTCTGCGAGTTCACGGGTGAGAAAAATTCCATCTCCCGTTGAACCGGAAAATCCAGACAACGCAGAGCGAAAATTCGCAGACAGCGGGGTGTACTCGCTCAAAAAAGCATCTTGTGCGGTGATAAGAACGGCATCGATTTGATGCGCCAGGCACCATTGTTCGAGTGCGTGTTGAGCGTGCATGACGGGCGCATCTAATTTTTGGGATGGGGCGTGTGACAGGGGAAGTTGATCGCTCTGGGTCATCGTGCTCATCGGGGACATCCTTCATTTTTGTTTTTTTTGAGAGCAAGAATTAATGTCTTGACCCTCTCTTGGAATGGATTTACTTTGTGGCCAGTTTACAGCCCTTCAATTTCCTTCTTTCGCGGAGGCACTTATTTATGATTCAAGCCAAACACATTGCCCTTTTTGCCGTTGTCGCTGCTCAGGTCAGTGCCTTCGCCGATGACAAAGCCGACAAAGACATGCAGAAGTCTCTCGTACCTTATGGCCTCATTCAAGCCACCTCTTATCTCGCAGACAGCGAATACGGAACAGCACCAGACTTTATTTTGAAGAACCTTCGATTTGGAATGAAGGTCAGCGAAGGAATCACCCGTGCGCAGTTTGAAACCCAGATTTTCGGCAATCTTTCGGATAGGGGTGAAACCACGGCAGCCGCTTATGGTTTAAATGGCGTGGGCATTCGCCGCGCGGACGTCGGTCTGGCCTTGTCTTCGGGCACAACAATTTCTTTGGGCCGCACACGCTTGGGCGGTGCAGACGCATGGGGTATTGATGCAACCAGTGGACCATTGCAGTTCGGTTCAATTGATGGCGCTGCCGTGGAACAAAAGGTTTCGTTGGGTGATAAAAACGAACTGACACTCGCGTTGGGTGTCGGAAACTCGATGGGTGTCCCCAGCGGTAAGGATGCACGGTCGTACGTTCGTCCGCTGAAGTCAGAACGGGGCGTGATAGTTGGTGCGCGTGCCAAATTTGAAGGCATTGCCGTTGCCGCTTATTACGGAATGGAAAAGAATCAGGTGCAACAGACCAGCACTCCCGAGGAAGCCGTCGTTGATCGCAACGGTGACAAACTGGATGCGAATGGAAAACCGATTCCAAAAGATGCCGACGGAAAGCTAACGGCTGAGCCTGCACAGCTGGTCAAGCTCAAAAAAGTGATGACTGCGAGCGATGTGTCACACTTTGAGGGTTCGTTGGGCTACAATCAGGACAATTGGTCTGTGGGTGGCTGGTATCAGTCTATTGTCAAATCGGGACTCAAAACAGCGAGCTTCGTGGATGATAAATTCAAGACTGCAGACGTTACGCCCGACGACGCTAAATTTGGCGCAAAAGCTGAAGGCAAGAATACGTCGACGATCATGGGTATTGGATTCAACACGGACTCTTCTTTGATTGGCTACACCGACGTGTTGCAAAAAGGTGGTCTGTTGACGTTTGGTGGCTCGATTGAACAAGAGGCTGAGCGTAAGGCAGAAGTCGTAGACAGTGAAGAGGCTAAGGCTGACAAGACGACCTATGCGTTCAGCGTTGGTTATCAGGCCGGAGGCTTTTTGCTCGAGCTCGGTCATGCACTGAAGACCGCCCAGAGTGAAGTCTTTAATAGCAAAAACGCTGAACAGGGCGATGCAGCAAAGCCAACCAAGAAGATGGCCAATACGACATTCCTGACTGGCACATACTCCTTCTGATATGATGCGGACTCTTAATCTTGCAGTCCGCCTTCCGGTTTCGGCAGAGGTTGCTTATGCTTGGCATGAGCATCCCTCTGCCTTTTCGCGTTTGAGCCCCCCGTGGGATGGTACGCGGATGATTTCTTCCGAAGGAATTGCCGAGGGCTCGCATGCAGTTATCGAAATTCCTGCACCGTGGGGGCGGATGCGCTGGTTGGCGCAGCATTTCAATGTCCGTGTGGGGCAAGAGTTCTCGGACCGTCAGCTGCGGGGGCCGTTTCATCGCTGGCAGCACCGCCATCTGTTTGAGCGTCAAACAGATTCAACTTGTGTTCTTAGGGATGAAATCTCATACGAACTTCCCTTATCGCCCCTTTCAGATATTTTTGCTGGATGGTTTGTGCGTCGTGCACTCGCACGGATGTTTTTTTATCGTCATCAAACTGTGCAGCGTGATTTGGAATTTTGGCGGCAGCAGAGTCAGTCGAATCATAGATCCGCTCACTCAGCAAAGGACCATAAGCCCATGCGGATTTTAATTACCGGAAGCTCAGGTTTAATCGGCTCGGCGCTGATGGATTTTTTGAGCATGGGCGGCCATCAGGTCATGGGTGTGTCACGTGCTGCGCGGCGCGATCGTCCTACAGTTGTTTGGGATCTTAATCAGGCGCAGCCAGTTGATGCATCGCTGCTGATGGACGGTCAGCCTCTCGACGCGGTTATTCACTTGGCCGGTGAAGGCATCGCGGATCATCGTTGGAGTGTTCAGCAAAAAGACCGGTTGGTTCGCAGTCGCGTGGATGCCACAGCAAATTTGATTTCGGGACTCAGCGCTCTCGGTCTTAAACCACGGCTGTTTATGTCTGCTTCAGGAGTGGGAATTTACGGCAACGCCGGTGACGATCTTCTCACTGAAAGGGCATCCCACGGTCAGGGGTTTTTGGCAGAACTGGCCCAGCAATGGGAAGAGGCGTCGCGTCGTGCGGAAAAGATTTTTTCTGCCCGCTGTGTTCAATTGCGAATGAGCACCGTGTTGTCTGCGCGAGGAGGCGCACTCGCCCGTATGCTCTTGCCCTTTCAGTGGGGATTGGGTGGTCCGCTCGGCAGAGGCCAGCAATGGATGAGCTGGGTTGCGTTGGACGATGTTCTTTATGCCATCGCTTTTCTGTTGAATGCGGAATCGGTGTCAGGGCCAGTGAATCTTGTGTCACCCGAGCCTGTCAGAAATTCGGATTTTACGAAGACGTTGGCGGGTGTTTTAGGGCGTCCTGCACTGCTTCCGGCGCCCCGGTTTGCTCTCCGCTTGGCATTGGGTGAAATGGCGGATGAGCTTCTTTTGTGTAGCCAGCGGGCCGTGCCACAGGCTCTCATCGAGGCCGGATTTCAATTTCGCTGTGCGCATCTCGAAGACGCCCTGCGGCAGACCTTGGGGCGGCCGGCGACAGTCGGCTGAAAGTTTTGAGAAAAAGGCGGGCCCCCGCAAAGAATCAGCCTTGACCAGTCATTTTAGCCGACTATGTTGATAGGACCTGGGGATGCGGTGATGTTATGGCAGCCCGAGGCCTAGCGGTCAGACACACATGGGGTGCCTTATGATCACTGAAATTCAACAGATTATTGAGACCAAGGTCCGTCCGGCCCTGCAGGCTGACGGTGGCGATATTGAGCTGATCGATGTGGAAGACGGAATCGTCAAGGTGCGGCTGGTGGGTGCGTGTGCCCATTGTCCGTCCAGCGCTCTGACGCTCTATGAGGGCGTTGAAAAAATGCTGATGGATCTGGTTCCCGAAGTGAAGGGCATTGAACAAGTCTGGTGAAAATAATGGAACATTTATTATCGTCTTTGCAGGGTCTCCAGTCTGACTTACCCGAGCAGCTGCGCGCTGCGTGTGGGTCGTTCCCGTGGTCAGAGCGTCTCCACGCCGTTGAACAATCGGATGGCCGTGTCACGGTGCGGTTTTTTAGCGACGGCTTGCCCTTGCAGAGCAAGCTTGCTGTCGAGAATTTTATCCGCTCGGCCGCTCAGGCCACACTCAAGGCAAATCTTGAATTGAAGATTTTTATGGAGCGTCGTGAAAAGCCTGCCGCTTCTTCTCAATCGGCACAGCCACCGCAGTCTGTTCATTCCACTCAGTCTGCTCAGCCGTCTCAATCTGCTCAACCATCGACAAAGACTAAGTCAGGTCAAAAAGCGATTCCGGGTGTCCGACGGGTGATTGCAGTTGCCAGCGGCAAGGGCGGGGTTGGAAAAAGCACGGTGAGTGTGAATCTGGCGATGGCCCTACACAATCAGGGCTATGCTGTGGGCTTGCTGGATGCTGATATCTATGGTCCGAGTTTGCCGATGATGCTCGGTGTTCAACAGGATCCTCAGGTTAACGAAGCAAACAAAATTGTTCCGCCGGAAAAGCATGGCGTGAAGGTCATGTCGTTTGGTTTTTTTGCTCCTCAGGAAAGTGCTGTTATTTGGCGTGGACCCATGGTGATGAAAGCACTCCAACAATTTTTTTATGATGTTGACTGGGGTGAACTCGATTTTTTGGTCATCGATTTGCCACCAGGCACAGGTGATGCGCAGTTGACTCTCGTGCAGAGTCTCCCTCTCGCAGGTGCTGTGATTGTCACGACTCCGCAAAACGTTGCGCTGGCAGATGCTGTCAAGGGCATTGTCATGTTCCAAAAAACCGAGGTGCCGATCTTGGGTGTCGTGGAAAATATGGCGTCCTTCCATTGTCCGGCGTGCGGTGTGGAATCCGATATTTTTGGACATGGGGGAGCTGAAAAAGTATCCCACAAATTCGAGGTTCCTGTTCTGGGACACGTCCCGCTGCTGGCCGAAGTGCGTCAAGCAGGCGATCGTGGTGAGCCTTTGACCACGGTGCAAGGCCATCCGGTGAGGGTGAGATTTGCTGAAATTGCAGAAAAAGCTGTCAAAAGACTCGTTGAAATCGAAAAGAGCTCATGATGGCCGGAGCGGCTGAAGGCCTGCGGCGGCGTTCGACTTTCTCAAGGAACGCCTTTGCTGTCTCCTCTGTCAGTGCACTTTTTTTTCTTTGTCAGAGCTATGCCGCTCACGGTGAGGGCTTGCAGCCTGTGCAGGGCTCAGAGCCAGAGCCTATTTTGAACTCCGAGCCTTCTCAGCGCACAGAATCGACTCAGAATACCGAAGTAAGCAAAGTGCAGGAGCGTGCTGACGCAGGTGATATTGCCGCAGCATATGCCCTTGGAATGAAATATTTGATTGGCGAATCGTCTGAACGAAATCGTCCACTTGCCAAAAAATACCTGACTCGTGCTGCTGAAGGTGGTGATGCGCGTGCAATGAATCTTCTTGGTTTGATGAATGATCCGCTTTGGTTTGATGGAGCCACATCTAACGATCTTCCTGCAGCAGTTATATGGTACCGCCGCGCAGCAGCTCAGGGCAATGAATCAGCACGGACGAATTTAACAGAATTGAAGAAGCGTGGATTGATTCAAAACGAATTTGAAAAAGATGCCTTGGTGTTGTCCGCATCCCCACAGAATCCATCTATTCCTGTTGTCGACTCGGTTGCGTCACGAGTCCTGGATGGACGCGAAATGTTTAGGGCGCGCAGCTCTGCACTGGTCGAAATATTAGGTGACGGCAATTATGGTTCCGGTGTTTTGTTGGGAACACTTTTGCACCGTAATGAAGGTTCGAGTCTGCGCACGGCGCGTCAGAACCTGCACGTCAGTTATCCCTTCATGGCGACTGCATCCTCCTCCTCCTCCTCATCATCATCATCATCATCTTCTTTGTCATCTTCCACTCCAGACTCGCATCCAGACGGACTGTCGTTGCCGACTGGGCATTATCTTGTGGTTGTTTCAAATGCTCATGTGATGGAGGGCTCACGTCGTATCGAGATTGGTTACGGCGTCGATCCGCAGGGCCAAACCTTGTTCAGGCAGCCTATTGCGGGCGTCTGTTTTCCAGCAGACGGCAGCATCGACCTGGCGATTTATTTTGTACCGATTGACGGGGCTCAGCTGACTTTGAATGGAATTATTAGCCTCGCACCTCTCGTTGAAACATCATCCTCCGTCGAACCGGGCAGTCGCATTTTTGTCATCGCCAATCCCGAGCGGATGGCACGCAGTATTGCGCAGGGCATGCTGAGTGGTGTGCGTCCTGATCTCCTTCAGTTTGATGCGCCCATTTCTAAAGGTAGCAGTGGCGGGGCGATGTTCGATGAACGCGGACAGCTGATTGGGATTATTTTGGGATATTTGAATGAATCAGGTGCTCAGAATTTGAATTTTGCAATTCCTGCCGATCGCATTCGTCCGTTAATGGTTGGCGCGGGTGCGTTGTGCTACCGAGCAGTCTCCGTTGAGGATAAGAGCGCAGTGTCTGCAGCTTCTTCATCATCGCCTTCATCATCGCCTTCATCGTCGCCCGTTTTGCCCTCGCCAGCGTCTCCGTCAGACGAAACAAGCAAACATCCGACACGGTGAGTTTGCGCGTCGATCAGTGCGCACATTTTCAGAAATGGTGTTGTTTTTTCCAGCTTTTTAAAACAGTCGAACATGTCAGTTGGAACGTCTTTGCGCAGTTGTGGTTCCAATGCCAGACAAAATCCAATAAAGGTATGCAAGGCCAAGAGTCCCCAAGGGACTTTTGCGGAAGAGCTTGGCTCGACCCATTCCGAGACACTTTTTTTCATGAGCTGCTCTGCGGATGATAACGCGCTCAGCCATGCATCTTTTTGCCGTCGCTCATCGGCGGACAGGCCGTTGTATAGGGCAAACATTAAACGCCCGAATTGCCCCTCACAGCAGCGGTACAAGGCACCATCGTTTGATTGCAGCCAGTCGCTGAACTGAGATGGATTCAATGCGGCTAGAATTCTCAAACTGTCGCAAATTTTGTGATTCGAAATATTGAGGCAGGGGACTGTCTTTTCAATTCCAAGCAGCTCCGCAATGCGCTGATCACGCAGTTGCTGCCAGTCCAAATGGACAAACGTGATGGCATCAGGGTGGACGGGGCATTCCTTGTCAGACGACATCCAGTCCAGCAAAGCCCAAAGAATAATACGGCAATAAGGCGAGTCTGCAGTCCAATACACAGTCGTCGAGATTTTTGCTTCCGAAAATGGGCTGCGATTTTTTAAAGACGCTCTTGAATTTGTCATGGACTCGGTGACCTCTTCTCAGATTCCGCTCTAGGATTTTTTGCCGCACTGAGCAACCTGAATGGACCATCGCAGGCCATCGAGCGCTTTTTGCTTTTCTAAATAAAGATGGTGAGTAGAAGCTTGGGCTCCTGATATGGTAAGTCTTCTTCATAGCCTCGACTCTTGGGTTGGTCAGTCACCAGCCACAGTCCTCTGACAGCACAAGGAGCCCTTTATCCAATGTCTTACGCAGCCAACCAAGAGCAGTCCGTCAAACGCAAAAAGCGTCGAGTCCCCGATATTGTCGCTCGCAAGGGAGGCGTACCTCTCAAGGCATTGACTTGCTATGATGCGACCTTTGCTCGGCTTGTCGAGAATTCCGATATCGACATTGTCTTGGTTGGCGATAGCCTTGGCCACGTCATGCAGGGTGGGGATTCGACCGTCACCGTCACAACCGAGGATGTCGCCTATCACACGCGCTGTGTGGCCCGAGCCCTTCGCACCCCTTTGTTGGTCGCCGATGTTCCGTTTGCCAGCGCTGGGTTTAGTGACGATCGTTTGTTTGCCGATGTTGAAAAGTTAATGCGTGCGGGTGCCGAATCGGTGAAAATTGAAGGCGCAACGCAAGCCATTTGTCAGCAGATCAGCCGACTCACCGCGCACGGTATTCCGGTGATGGGACATATCGGGCTTATTCCTCAAAGCGTGCACGCTCTGGGCGGGTATCGGATTCAGGGCAAATCCGACGCAGCAAAAAATCGCCTGCTTGAGGAAGCGCTGCGGTTGGCGGAGGCAGGATGTTTCGCCATCGTTTTAGAACTGGTGGATGCACAAACAGCGGCTGAGCTGACCGCCCGCTGCCCCGTGCCGACGATAGGGATTGGTTCTGGACCTGATTGTGACGGACAAATCCTCGTGCTGCAGGATATGTTGGGTATGAATCTTGATTTTAGGCCAAAGTTTTTAAGGCACTTTGCCCAACTTGAGACAATCATTTCGGATGCACTGAAGGCTTATGGCGATGAGGTTGAACAACGTACATTTCCGGCGAGAAAGTGAATGACAGCAGATTCAAAAAAATTAACCCTTGAAGAGATTAAGGCACGCGTGCGTGTGGTGTGCATTTGTAAGGGAATCAAAATGTCACGCATCTGTGATGCGGTACAAAATGGCTGCACAACGGTTGAACAAGTGAACAAAGCAACGGGCAGCGGCAATGGTGGCTGCGGAGCAACCCGTTGCCGGCCTGTCATTGAACAAATCATACAGAACGGTGGACGGCCGCTGACAATGTCCTCCACTTCACCTCTATCGACTAGGGCCGATGATTTCGATGAGGAAAGCCCTTTTTAGAGGATGAACGAGCCGAGTCTCCGCCGTGTACGGGCTTTCGCTCGCTTTTTGGCTGAGCATTGACGTTGGGCTCAGGTGATGGATTTGGCTGTGACTCGGAATCCTTTCGCACACGGATCGAAATATCCAAACGATGCGAGCGCACGGCTGTAAAGAATTTTTCAACGGTCATTGATACAAGATGTTGTGCAAAGTCACGCGAAAGACCTTTGAGCACTTCTTCGCGACTGCGTGAAATGATTGTCTGCGCATCTTTTGGGAGTGAGTCTGTGACGTCTTTAAGAACGTCGATGCTGGAAGTGACCGTGCGTTTGAGCAGATCTCCGCCAATTTTCGCAAGATCTTGCAAATCTTCTCGCGATAACCAGCTTTGTTCATGCGTCTGTTTGTGTTCGCGTGACATGAAAAGTTCTCCGGTTGAATTCAGCGCGAGTGTCTCATGAATCGCTGTGAGCGTCCAAATCTCTCAACTCGCTCGGTTCAATGAGCCGGATTTGCCCTTCCGAGTTGTACTTTGCGCAGAGTTGAGTTCATCCAGCTGAGCCTTAAACTCTGCAGCCCGAGGAAGCAGAGCCAGCGCCTTTTGGCAAACTGCCTTTGCTTTGCCGAACTGTTCCAGTTTTTTATAACTGTACACGAGATGGAGCAGTGATTTTTCGTGCGCAGGTTCTACCAGGAGGGCGCGTTCGAAATACAAAGCGGCTTGGCTGAAATCTCCGGCAGAAAAATTGATAAATCCAATCTGGAACATATTTTCTGTACTCGGATCGATCCGCGAAAGAGCAGCCCAAACGGCGCGCGTGGGGACCTCGTGTCCCAATTTTTTTAGGAGCCGGCCTTTGACTGTGAGCGATTCAGCCTGGTCCGGTTCGATGGCCAGACAAGCCTCGATGTCTTTCAGCGCCTCTGCTGATTGGTCGATTGATTCATACATCTGAGCCCGGGCGAGCAGCAGATCAATTTGATTGGGCTTTTGATTAAGAAAATCGGTAAACACCTGAAGTGCCTTTTTGGGATTACCCAGTTTGAGGCAAACCTCAGAAATTCCTTTCAGGGCCATTGAAGAGCAGGGAACATTCCGTCGGGTTTTCATGAAATAGTGAAGTGCTTTTTCGTAATCACCGCTCTCCATTTGCAGTTGAGCTGTTTTAAGCAAAAGTGTTTCATCATTCGGAAAGTCAATCAGTGCCAAGCGCATTTGCTCAAGTCCGGATCGATAGTCATGGAGCTCAAAATAAAGGTGCGCGAGCTGAATTCTTCGTCCGACCCGCTTACCATTGAGGCTTAATTCCCGCAGCATAAATTCAATGGCTTCATTTCTTTTGCCTTCTTGAACGAGAATATCAGCCATCAGTGCATAGGCAGGAAAACACATGTCGCTGATGCGAATCGTTCGTTCCAACAATTTTTTTGCCGATTCCGTTTGACCCAATCGGCTTTCCGCTTGAGCCAAACCAACAAGCACACGCGGATGTTCCGGATTTTCTTTCAGCAGCTCTACTAATGCTCGGTGTGCGTCGCCGACTTGTCCCCGAATCAAATCGGCCTCGGCGGCCCTCATTTTTTTAAGATGTTCAGGCGGTTCTATATAGCGGCCGAGCACCTGTTTGATCTTTAAGATTAAGTCCTGAGGTTCAAAGGGTTTAATCAGATAGTCGTCGACACCAAGTTCAATGGCAAGAACGATATCATCGCGAGACGCTTCCCCTGTGACAAAGACAATCGGAATGTCATTCGCCACCGGACGCGAACGGATATAATTAAGCACCTCAAGTCCGCTTCCTCTGTTCAGATGGAGGTCGAGAATCACCAAATCAATGGCATGATTTCTTAAATATTCAATTGCGTCTTTCGGGCTTTGGCTTTCTTGAATTGAGAAAAGATGGGACGGTTCAAGGATCCTTTTGAATGCTTTGCGCATCATGGCCTGATCTTCGACCAGCAAAATCGGAATGTTTGGCTCGGGGTGCTGAGAATTCGAAAAGATGTCGTTGCTCCTGTGATTCAGAAGACGGTCGAGGCCGGCATTAACTGTCCGCGCGTCAGGAACCCTGTCCCGCGCTGCGGTCTGTGCCGGTTTTTTCGAGCCGTGACTCATCTACACACTCCTTCTAGTGTCAAAGTCTGTTGGGATATTTTCCTCCCATCTACACCTGTATCGGAGGGTTCCGTGTAAAACTGAGTGGTAGGAGGCGGGAACGTGGCAGGTCAGGTACGTATATTGAAGGAAGGGGAGGTCCTGTTTCGCAGCGGGGACCAAGCCGATTCCATGTTCATCGTTCGGCACGGGGTATTGAAAGTCTATTTCTTGAAAGGAAATGACGAGGTCCAGTTGGCAACGTTGACTGATGGCGCGATCGTCGGAGAAATGGCGTTTTTCGACCAAAAGCCCCGGAGTGCCTATGTCAAGGCATTGACTCAAACCGAGATTACCGAAATCACCCGTGCCGATTTTGACAGGCTGCTGACTCAGATTCCTCGCTGGCTTGTGACCATGATGCAAAGTTTGAGCGGACGGCTGCGGACAACAAATGACAAGCTGGCTGCACTGGAAAAGGGGCAGCTGAGTGCATCGTTTGATATGGTCAGTGATCTGCCTCTGATTCCCATTGTTCGCACACTCAGAATCCTGCAGCTTCTCATTCAGCAGCTGGCTCAGAAAGAGGGAGTCAATCAATCTCTCGATTATCAGACGACTCTGGAATGGTGGCTCAGTTTGACGGGCTGGTCCCGCGATTATTTCGCACATTTTATTGCTGTCATGGAAAAACTGGGTGTTTTGAGCAAAAAATCAGATGACAATAAATCCCAGCGCATTGTGCTGACTTCACGTGTGCGGCTGAGTTTGTTTAGCGATTTTGTGATTGGGCTGCAGACACGCGCATCCTTTGATTCTTTGCGTTCCTTTGGACCTGCTTGGATAGCTCTGTTTGAGGCTGTGTTGTCTGAAGCCTCTGCGTCAGGATATGAAACTTACAATGTGCCTGTGACTGCGATTCCTGCAAATTATGCTGGACTTCCTTCCGATCGGCAGGAGCGTTTAAAAATTGCCGATGATCTTGCCCATTGGCTGTTGCTCAAAAGCACAAAGACAAACGTTGAGATTCTATTGAAGGTGTCTCCTAAGGAGCACAAAAATACAGTGACACTGCTTAAGATGTTGAACACGGTGCTCTCTGAAAAATTGGATTCTATTGTCTGATGGTCCGATTGACAGACTTTTCCTGAACACGGAAACAATTCATCGAGCCAAATCAGGTTGGCGGTGCTTTGTATCCGTGGAAAAATCACCAGAATTGATCAAATTTAATTTGAGTGAACAACTGCCAGAGAGGTTTGTCGATTCCGTAGCCATAAAGAATCGATGGATTGAATTGGTAGCCTTTAATATCAATGCCCAATCGCAATGAGCCGGTGATGGTGCTAATGCTGTTTGTCTTATTCAGCAAATAGTCATTGGATGTTCCGCCTCGGCTCAGGACAATTTCCCCGTCCAGCTTTTCAAGGTAAGCAATCGCAAAACGGGTGTCTAAATTGCTGATCAATGGAAATGAATAACTGAGGCTGTTGCGGTATTGAGCGCGTCCGGTGAGATTATAGTCGAGTAGGCCATTTCCTGCGATTGCCATGCTGATATCTTGCAATCCATCATTGGCGCCAATGATATAAGTTTTAAAAGGTCTAAAAAATTCCCTGGCATTGAGTGGAGCTCCACCGCCCGTTGAGGAATAAGAATTTCGCAGTGTCATTGAGTGCGTCAGATAACTTGTTGAGTGGGTTAATTCGACAGAATAATTCTGAAACGAGACGGCGCTCACAGGTGTGCCGTCGCCTGCCTTGGCGGAGCCGAGACTCTGCGTTGTATCAATGGAAGCGCGAAGATTGGCATTTAGGTTGATATCTCTTTTTGAAAGATCCGTGACCGGTCGATCAAACAAAACTTTGTTCCATAGATCGAACGAGAGTGCTCCGCCCACGTTACCCAACAGAGCTGTTTGTGCACCAAATGCGGGTGAACTTAAATAGGCACTGCGAGATGAAGGTTGAATTTGATACAGTCTCGAATGCAGGTCAGAATTTGCATCAATCGAAAGGATTCTTCGGTTCCATTGTAGATCTGCGCCTGTTTCACGCAGAGACAGCTGACACACGTATACGGTCGGATCTGTGCCAAATTTACAGCCTGTGAGTCCATTGAAACGAGGTCTCATGAAGACGTTTGCTTTCCAGCCATCAAAAACTCGATTGCCGACAATATTGGCTTCAAGGGCCAAGCGATCACTTTGTTCGATCGACGGGTCATTGTAATAGGTCCCAAAAAGCTGCAAATAGAAACGCTCTAATTCATCAACGATCGGGCGTGAGAAAAATCCAAATGTCCATGTTCCGGCGACAAACGGTGGAAGTGCATTGGGGTAGGTCATCCAGTGACGCAGGCGATAAGGAGCGGGATTGGTGAGTGTCGCTTTTGGTAGTGAGCTGTTTGAACGAGAGTCTGTAGCTGAGGTGTTTTGTTGCGTCAGCCCAGCCGATTGGCGAATGTCGTTGGCATAGCGAGCAAAAGGCGGTTGATAGGGGCGATAGCTTGGCGGCTGATGCCATTGGGATTCGTCTGGACGCGATGAAATCCACGTTTGATGAGCGCGCTGTAAATCTTGAAGGGGGGTTTGCCAAAGTTCAATGCCTGTTCCAGTGAAGACTCTCATCATGAGTGTCTCCCTTTGATCTGCGGGTTCAAAGCTCAGGACCCAGTCGGGTAGTCCGGCGATCAATTCAGACTTGGATTCAGACTTTTCTCGTGACCAGCGGACGAGTGCTTGTGCGTTGTTCCATCCGGTTAAAAGAACAAAATCATCTGCACCGAGCATCACTGCATCGCGGATGTAAAAGCGGCCCTCGGGAACGATGATCTCTGGGGCTTGCCCATGACATATTCTTTGGATTGAGGTTTTTTCTTCATCATTGTTGACAATAACGTGAGCACACAGTGCCGATTCATTCTCTGGATAGGAGTGGTGAGGTCTGATGACTGTCACAGTAGAGGGAGCCTTCCATTGCCCCAAGAGCGTGTGCTGGCGCAGTTTGGCATTGAGCATGTAGAGCTTTGATTCTGTATTCAGAGTCGTCAGAACGGCGGCGTTTCCGGAGCCAGTGGCAACAATTCTTTGGACGCTGGGCGGTCGTGCATCTCCCCCCAGCGGAAAATCAATGCGCCCCTTAATGTTGGCATCTGTCAGCTGATCGAGCGGACCGTTAAACGTGTAATAGGAGACGCGCTGGCCTGTCGTCCGATTGGCTGCAGTCACATTGGATGTCGTCCAAAAGCCCCCGCTCGTCCAATCTTTGGCATGAACGGTGATTCTGTCATTGGCTTGAATTTTGAGCGGTTGGAGATATCCTTTGACGAAGCGATCTTTTTGAACGCTGTTGAATTTAAAAATCTGCAGTCCACCTTTGCGGCTGTCCGTGGAAAAGTCGGTCTGAATGATTGTTTTATCATTTTGTACAAAATTATAACTTCCCAGATTATCAAAAACGCGCTGAGCACCTTTGATGGCTTTTAATCGAGGCATGCCCTCCAAATCATCTATAATCTCTTTGGTCAGATCTGATTTGAAAGATTCATAGAGATCACCCGGCCATTGCCCTGTCAGACTTCGGATTAAAAAATAGGATCCGGTAAAAAAAGGCGGCATGAGCTGACGCCACGTCAGGCTGCTGTGAAGTTCGCGCAGGCTGCGTGAGGGTGTGCGTTCCAAAAAATATTTAAAGAAACGGCCCGACAACGCATAGCCGCGAACACTGGTGTCACCGCTCGCTTTGTACAGGGCGTGTAAGCGATCCCAGCTCAGAAACGTGTTGTTGAGTGCCATCGCTCGCAGATAACCGTTTGTTTCGATCCGTCCAAGAGATTCTGTCAGGTATTCCGGCAACCCTTCCGTCCACCACGAGGGCAGCATGGCCAGCATAAAAGTTCGTCCCGCCGGACCAACATTGAGATCGATGTGCTCGTACATCATCCGGTGGGATAATTCATGCTGGAAGAGAGCTGCCGGAGGGCTTTCGCTCGACTGAATTTCGAGGGATTGAGAGACGAAATTTGCAAAGGAGGGACCATCGGAGCGGCTGCTGATGATCACTGGAATCTTTGCAAAATTCGAAGTCAACACATTTTTGGGTTTGAGTTCGGGAGGAATGGGCTGACCTTTGAGACGGGCGCCAAGCAGCAGACTCAAATCGGGATATGCTTTTTCGACCGCTCTGAGTGCATGCGAGCCAAGTGTTGGTTGCGTCGAGTCAAAATAAATAACAAATCTGTCGTTCTCAAGACGCGCCCATTGCACATCCGCCTGCGTTCCTGTGGGCTGAAGGAGTATGCTGGCAGGCACTGCTTGAGCAGTCTTAGAATGAGCAAGTCCCACCGATAAAAGGCCAAGAGATGTAAACAATCGATGAAACGTGCTGCGGGTCATAGCTTTTGTCCTTTAGTCGCAAAATATTCTTCTGCGCGTTTCAGATCTTCAGGTGTATCAATTCCAAAGGGCGCTTCATGGGCGATGACGAGTTTGATCTTCCAACCTGCCGAAAGAGCCCGCAGTTGTTCGAGCCCTTCGCAGAGTTCGAGGTCGCTGGGTGGCATTGATGTGAATTGCTTGAGGGCATTCATACGGAATGCATAAACGCCGACGTGTTGAAGAAATGAAAGAGCAGTTTGACGGTCCACTGACTCTTGAACAGATGTGACAGAGTGTGAAGCACCGAGGCTTTCACGTGGCCACGGGATAGGGCTGCGGGAAAAATACAGCGCATGTCCCAACGTATCGCTGACGATTTTCACAACAGAAGTTTTCATGAACTGAACGGGATCCGCTTGTGGGTAAGCAAGAGTCCCCATTGGGATGTTTGGGTCGCGCAGCATGGCAGACACGAGCGATTCAATGTCTTCTTCATGAAAAAATGGCTCGTCGCCTTGAAGATTGATGACAAGCGTTGAGTCGCTGATGCGTTGATGTGCGCTTGCGGGCAGACGATTCAATGCAGACATAATGCGATCGGTTCCTGAGGGTAATTCGGACGGCGTCATGATTGTCATGACGCCCGTGGCGTGCAGCACATCACAAACCTCAGGACTGTCGGTTGCAACGAGGATGAGGCAGTTGTCAGCAGTCACACCCAATGACTGGCCAAGACGTCTGACGCACGTTTTCAACCTTTCCGTCACGCGGACAATGAGGGGGAGGCCTCCCAGCAAAGCAAGGGGTTTTCGTGGTAAACGGGTTGAGCCCAGTCGCGCTGGAACGGCAATGACCAGTCGCAGGTCGTGCCGCGGGGTCGCGAGGCTCCGATCGTGAGTCTCAGTCGTCATTTGTTAGATCCTTGAATGTTGTCGGTGGAGTGTAGCAGTTGTGTGGTGAAGGCCCAACTCACCGGAGTTTTTTTCTCTTTTTTTTCAATTTGGAGGACGCCCTCTGTGCCACGCCCGGTCTCAGGAGCAATCGCTGATGGTTTGCCGCGGGAATCCTGCGACGCATCAATAATCTTGTGCGTGGTTCTCTGGTGTCGGCAAGGCACAAGCATCAGGTCATTACCCCTGAACACGTCCGCTTGGCCCAATCTGAAACAATCTGATGATTACAAAAATGAATCCTGACTGCGAAAAGTTATTAAAGAACGAAGTGCCGGAGCTTGATGCCCTGCTCACAAAGCCAATGCTTTATCTGCAATCAGTCACCGATTCCGAGCCCGACGACAAAGTTCCAAAACTAAATCTCGAACTCAAAAATCTACCCTCAGAAGAGGAGCTGCTCAGGCGATTCTGAGCAGCTCCTCTTTGCACAAGGAATACTCACTGCCGCGCTGTTCTAATGTTGAGAATACTTCAAAGGATTGTAAAAAACTCAATTCAAAAGAGCGCGATAAATCACACCATGTCAACGAGACAGTCAAAGGAAGACTCATGGAGGAAAAAAGCAGATCAACCCTTGGACGCTCAAAACCGAACTCAGGCTGGCCATGAGCAAGCTATGGAGCTTCTTCGTAATCAACAACCGCTGGAATTAGAAGAACCTCCACGTCAGATAACTCACTGAAATCCCGTGACCGCTTCGGTAACACTTACAGACGGTGCCGAACGCACCCATTTTGTAGCTACTTTTTTTCATGTCGTTGGTTCAAAACTCAGCAAATATTTTATGCGTTGCTGCATCAATTCTCAATTTTCTTCCAAAAGGCACACAGATTTGCGGAGCGGTGTGCCCAAAATCCAGGTTTTGGATGATGGGAATATTCACGTTGTATTCCCGTACAATTTCGACAATCGTTTTTTGCTGTTGAATTTTGTACGCGGCTTTCGTTTCATCCGAATTCTGTTGATTAAACTCCCAAGCCTTAGGTCTGCCAACCAAAACTCCCTGCATTTTTTCCAAAATGCCCCTTTCTCCCAACGCGCGAAACACACGGCGGACATAACCGTGGCTCGGAATTTCTTCGGAGGTTTCCATCAAAAGAATAACATTTGAAAATTGCTCCAAAGAGGGAATGGCAACGTTGTTCCTTAACAACTCATCAACCGATTCCAAGCAGCCACCCCAAGTGATACCTTGCGCGCTTTTTGCACCATCCCACTGCCAACCTTCGCTGGGCTGATACCTTCGTCTCAACGTCAGATTTGCCGGGTCGTTCCAGTTGAGACCAATGTCATTAAAAACATCACTGGACAAAAGTTCAAATTCACCGCTATCAAACAAAGCGGTCCTGAGATACCGAACCGTAAAATCATCCATGGCACCTTGCATTCCAAGCTCAGTAAAAAGGCTTGCCCCGTAGTACGAAGGAATGCCATTCAGCCAAAGAAAATTGGCAAAGTGAGTGTTGTCGCTATAACCAAAAAATGGCTTTGGATTGTTTTGAAATGGCGCAGCCGGCAAATGGCTTATGTAAGTGACCTGATCGTCACCGCCCAACGATGCCATCACGGCCTTGATTTCGCGGTTTTCAAAAGCGGCAATCAAATCGGCGGCGCGCTCTTGCTTGCTTGCGCCCAGTTTTTTTGTGGCAGGAAACTCTACGGGTTCAAGCTGAAAAACATCTCTCATTCTTTGTAGACACAGTTCGTAAACATGAGGCCAACGCCCAGGCGCGGCAAACGACGGCGACACAATGGCAATTTTGTCGTCCTTTTTTAGCTTCTTTAGTGTTGTAAAATTCATGTTACTTCCCCGATCAATGATCCAACACAACATCCGAAAAAGTGAGTATAGGAGTTTTAAGAGCGTTCCGTAAAATTTCCAATCGTCTGCATGCTGGGGTTTGCTGACCGGACAGGGCTCAAGGCGTTGGCAATTGCGCAACAGTGTGGATGGGTTTTGTTTATTTTACGAACAAATTGACTCAACAGATTGGAGCCGGGGTAGAAGTCGCCGTTGATGAGAGAGTGACTGTTTGAAGTGGTGTCATTCTCAGAGACATCAAACCCGTCACGCTCCCATCCCTCCAACGTTTGGCCTCCTCCCCAGAGTCTGATTCTTTTGGCTGGCGCTATGAGAGGCGGTCTGTCGGGCAGTTTGTCGCGGTATTTCGAGGCCTTTGCAAACACACCGCAATAACGCGTGAGATGAAACTTGGGCAGGGGCACCAGGGTGATGAGTCTTTCAATGAATTCGCTCGGCGTGAAGGAACATGTCAACTTTTCTCAACGAACCCTCACCTGGATCCGGCTTGAGGTGGTTTATTAACGGCGACCCTGCGCAGCTTGACCGTTTAGACTTCTTCTTCGATCCATCATATCTGCAAAATCAAAATTCAACATACAACACGTAATCTTGAACAATTTTTAAAGGGCGGCTGTGTAAATTAAAAAGCCGGCACATTTTTTTCGGGCTGGACCACTCTCGCACGGGCGAAGTCTCATTTCAGTTGGGCAAAGAACTTCTTCAAAGCGTGATCGCGAACTTGCCAAAATGACACATTTATTTATAAATGAGTCAGAATCCTGTTTACGTTGTAAACACACCTCAGTTGTTTCGCTTCTCCGTTGAAGAAATGATGTGAATGGTGCTGCACGAACGCAGGTCACTGTGTAAAACATGAAGGAGACAGAAATGATCAAGAAATTGTCTTTGTTTGTTGGGGCAGCCTTTTTATTTTTGTCGACACCCAATGCATGGGCTGTGCCGGTGGACAGTTTTGACTGTACGTATTCGGTGCGGGATTCGGCAGACAAGTTGATTTCAAGTCATCGAATGAGATTCGATGTTGCACGCAAACCAAAAATTTCAACGACTGGATATCAGGAAACCGAAGGAGATGTGGTTTTCGAAACAAAGCTGTCTGATGGTTTGGATTTTGGAGTCAGTTTCGATTACGTACATGCGTCAAATGGTGTGGACGGATATCAACGCCTAAATCATAGTTTCTCGATGTGCGAGGCTTCCTCCCCGACTACAAAACGAGCTTGCGCAATAAGCAACGAGTTACGCGTTAAACCTTACCCACCTAACGCGGGCCCCTACTCTGGTTGGCGCAGGGTTGATGTCGCGAATGGGATACCACAATTTGATCCTGGGGAGCTCGGCCCGATATCGTGGGTCATAAACCTTGGCAGAGAATTTCGCATTTATCTCAGCTGCGAATACAAAGGCCTCACCGAGTGAACGGGTGACATCATCATGGAACACGCTCATCGACGGCCCGATGTTTTTACCTACTCAGACGCAAACGTGTTTGTCAGGGATATGTTGCAATGGAAAAAGGCTGCAGAGCCCTCATTTTCGGTGCGGCAACAAACACGCACTTTGCGCCGCTGTTCGCCGGCGCTCGTGACTCTGATTGCCCGCGGAGAACGTCGCCTATCGCCCGACAGGGTCCCTGAGTTTGCAAAACTCTTACGCCTGAGTGCTCATGAGCGGCGTGCGCTCTTTGCGTTGGTGGGAAGTGATGACCTCGGCGAGGAATCCGCAGAAAAGGATGCGCAAAACACCACCTCTCGGCGTCAAGTCAAAAAAAATGCTCGTCAGAGTATCCGCTCCGGCCTTTTTCAACCTTGGTTCAATTTATACTTGTGGGAGTCGGCACGATTGTCCGCATTTAAGCCGGATGCCAGCCATTTGTTTCGACTGTTGCGCGGAATTGCACAGCCTGCATTACTGGCAAAGTCAATCCGCACGCTGATGAGCGAAGGATTTCTCCGCCGCACTTTGGAAGGCTCAACGGTTCCTGAATATCCCACAATCGAGAGTACGGATGAAGTGCCGGATGAACGCATCCGCCGTTTGCACGTTAAATCTCTCTGGCTGGCAGCCCGTCTTATCGACGAGGTTCCGGTCGCAGAACGAGAAGCTGGTTTGGTTTTAATGTCACTCGATGAAGCAGGTTTTCAAAAACTCAAAGCGCTGCTGAAAAAATTCACCGATGAACTGGGCCGATTTTCAGAAGAACACGCCGCAGGTGGGGACTGCCTTTACCAAGTTCTTGTCAACGCTGTGCCGGTGTCTGTCCGCCTGCAAGAAAAGGACCCCTCATGAGAATTCTCAGAAATCTTGCAAAACGTATTCTCCATCTCGGGATCGTTGCAGCACTGCTCTCTGTCAAAGACGCCGCAGCAACCGTCATTGTCCGTAACGGTGGAGATGTCATCGATAGCTTCCTTTCGCAAACGCGAGAAAGTCTGATTCAGGTTGTTGCAACTCGTCCAGATGATCCAAAGTATCCGACGCTCGAGAGCAGATGTCATAAACTGAATTTTCTGACCTCTGAGCAACAGAATTTTTGCGAAGACTTTGTCCGCAGTGCTGTGCCTGATCTTTTCACACTGAATCGCGGAACTGCGCCAACTCCCTTCAAATTGGTGCTCGATCCACTTGTCATGCCAGATCCCCTCGGTGGCATGCGCCCCGTCGCTGCAGCGACTGATTGTGGTGCTGCAGGACCGATCCTGTTTCATTACGACACCGTGCGAACATATTCACCCCGCCAACTCTTTTTCCTCATGGCGCACGAATTCGCTCACAAAATTTCCTTTCAGGGTCAGACCTGTGTCACCGACAATGAAACCATTGGTCCGTTCGACGCTTCAGGCGGAGGTCGGCGGCTCATCGATGCCTTCGCATCTGTCCTCACGGACGCAGCTGTCGAACGCCAACTTGTCGGCGACGACTATGCAATTTTCGACAATTTTTCATGTGCCATGACGGATGAACGAAGCGGCTTCAGCCTACGGTCACGTCCATCCGTCGAACGAATTGTTTTCGATAAGGGCCGCTTCGATCAATATCAGACCGGAATCGGACATCTCCCTCGCGACCCATATTGTTCGATCGAAAGTAGGCAATGGAAATGGGCGTACGCATTGCGCATGACCATCAAAGAACCCGCGGGCTGCAGACTCTTCGAGAAAACGCAGGAGCGTGTGACCATCATCAGAGTGATGAAGGAATATGATCCGTTGCCCGACGGCAGTCGCCTGCCGGCAGAGGAAGTTACACGACAAACTCTTGAAAACGTCAATCCCATTTGTGATGTTCAGCCACGACAAATCACCATTCCGTTCAACCACGAACTCGGGACAGCGACATTTACGATCGACTATTTAAACACCCAGACGGCCGGAAACAGAGCGTTGGTACGATTTACTGAACAGTCCAAGAGTTCGCTGTTGATGGATTGATGTGATCCTGATTTTCCAAACTTTGTTCAATGCCATTGCCGGCGCAGAATTTTCCGTAAGCATTACTTCGACATTTTGATCAATGATCAGATTGTGTCACCAGCTCCAAATTGAACAGGCATTTTCACGACAATCTCAAACCACAGGCTGACGAGTTCCACTGAGGTTGCCTCTGCCAAACGGACTGGCCTCTGGAGGGATGCTGATCGTGCAGCTTCGTTTCTGTAAAATTGTGGCCCCTCACATTGCGCTCAATTGAAGGTTACATACTGCGTCGTTCCTCTCCATCAGGATGAATGAGATGAGTCTGAGCGCAGACTCACTATTCGGAAACGAGCCAATAATCTTGATACGTCTGCGCACTTCTTCGTTGAGTCGCTCAAGCATATTTGACGTCCGCAAGCGTTTGCGGTGTGAACTCGGAAAATTGAATACCGTCAGCCCTTCCGGAAGATCGCTCTCCAACCATTTCGAGAGTCTCGGGGCTGTCTTCTCATACTTTTTGACAGCAATCCCAAGCAGCCGCTCTGCTTCTTCCATTGAGGGCGCGTTGAACACCGCCCGAATGTCTGCAGCAACTTCCGCTTTAAGATCATCAAGGGGGACATATGCTTGTGCATTTTGCTGGAGATGAAACGGGCATCGTTGCCAGGGAACGCTGGGAAAAATCGTTTTCCTGGCTGCCTTAAGGCCTGCGTGGTCGTCGGAGATAACAAGTGCCAGACCATGCAATCCGCGCTCCTGGAGGCTTTTGAGAAAGTCCCTCCAACAGACCTCCTGCTCTCCGAGCTCGCGTGCTGTGCCGAGGATTTCCCGGCTCCCGGAAGGCGAAATTCCGATGGCAATCAGACACGCAGTAAATTGACCGAAACGCCGAAATGAAAAAGATGGAACTGGGAATTTCGTGAGCGATTCGAGACATCGCGGCAACACATTATCAAACACTAGAGTTGACTCCAAGAATAAACTTCTGCCACCGATCGGCTTTCGGCGTGGTCTCCAGTATAAATGAGCGATGTATTCTTGTTATCTTCAGACAATGCGCGCCAATATTTTAAACCATCGAAAGAATCTGACGCAACAGTTTGTCCCGACTTGATTTCATAAGCCCACAGATTGTTTCCCTCTTCCACAATCAGGTCAATTTCGTGACCGGCGGAATCACGCCAAAAATAGAGTGGGGGGATAAGTGCAGCATGA
>Ga0315901_10000607_pt1 | contig 53159 bp, 55 predicted proteins | sample LakEriMetagenome_10_FD_203761 | JGI IMG/M metagenome (GOLD analysis project Ga0315901, IMG submission 203761) | Freshwater fungal communities from buoy surface, Lake Erie, Ohio, United States - Buoy 2 MA116 | ecosystem: Environmental > Aquatic > Freshwater > Lake | place: USA: Lake Erie, Ohio... | reverse complement strand
CTCCAGAAACTTCCCCTGTTACAATCAATGTTGAATCTGTTGATACAGCAGCTGAGTTAAACCCGCCAGTTACATTCCCATTTATTGTTATAGGTACGCCTGTAGCAAAGATACCTGGGTTTGCTCCACTTCCTGCACCAGGACCGCCATTAACATTTCCATTAACAATAATAACGGCATTTGTAGTAGCATTTATGCCCCTATTGCCTGCAGTTCCATTACCTCCAATAACACTACCATTAACTGTTACAGTGCCCGTTGTTACATTGAGAGCATTTGTTGCCCCAGAATTTGTGTTACCTGGTCTTAGTGTCCCAGTAATTGTTAATGTACCATTCCCTGCTTTATTTATACAATTTGCACTTATGCTTCCAGTACCAACTTGAAACTCATACCCACCACTAAGAACAACATTACAATTCCCTGTTATATTGATTAAGTTAGCAGATGTGATTCCTATAGAAACATTCCCTCCCAAACTCAATGTAACAGTACCTGTTGTTGCTGTTATCTGCACAAGATTATTTCCTCCTGGAACTAATGGGTTGGATGATGTAACAGTGCCTGTGACTCCTGCTGTATTGAATAGAAAGCTACCACCTGCCACAATAGGAGTGGATGCTGTACTTCTTAAAGATAGCACCGTAAAGCTAACATCTACATTCACTGTGAAGTTATTACTGAATACATCATCAGCAGCTGTTGGTACTGTTCCTGTATTCCATACAGCACCGTTACTCCAATTACCACCACCGCTTATGAGATACACATTTGCCATTAGCTATCTTTATATTGTGAAATTAAATTACCTGCTGTTACATCTGTAAGAGCATTCTTCAGCCTTACAGCAAGAGGGTCACTACTTGCGTTAATACCACTTATTATGTCAGCACTTGTCAGTTCTGCTGTACCTACAGAGTTATCATTAGGAACATCTTTTCTTACATCTGAATTAGCTAACACCACCATTGTTCCTGTTAAAGATAGAGCAGGACCAAATGTTGTACCAAACCTCACATCTGTTATTGGAGGAAGGTTGGGCGTTGTATCAGCAGAATATAAAAACTTGTAGTTTCCTCCTCCTGTATCCATTCTCCAAAGTGTTGTTGCTGTATTGCTTATGAATACGTTTTGGCAGTAGATAGCATTTCTACCTAAGCCATTATACATATTACCTGTGAGGTTTACAACACCATTTGCGTTAGTGGAAGATATGCCATTAGCTGTTGATGAAGCATATACATCACCTGTTACGTTTATAGTGTTAGCTGATGTGGATGCAATAGCTGCTACTGGTCCTCCTTGCACTGTTCCTGTTACAGTTAGTGTTGTTGTTGTAAGTATACCGTTTCCTGTATCGCCTGTAACATTGCCGTTCACCACTAATGTTCCAGTTGCATTTACACCATAAGCAGTGGCGTTTCTTCCTCCTAGTATATTTCCTGTTACAGTCCCTGAAGTTCCTGTAAAGTTTATACCATGAATATTAGCAGCTGTTCCTCCTGTTACATTTCCATCAACTGTTAACACCGATGCTGCCCCAGATAGAGTAATAGCTGCGTTACCACTACCAGCTGACACAATACCTGTTATTGTTAAATTGCCAGCTGTCTGGAGTACTGAACCAGCAACAGTATTTAGCGAATTTCCATTAATAATAGTATTACCATTTGTTGAACTTAATCCATAACCAGCGGCAACACTTCCTCCTCTTAAATCACCATTAATTGTAATTACACCAGTTGATGACTTAGCTATACATACTGCGTTTGTTGCGCTACCTCCATTGAATACTGTTCCACTCAAAGTAAAATTACAATTCCCTGTATAGTTGAATATCTGCGTAGAAGAAGTACCTAACCCAGTCACACTACTCCCCAAATTAAGCGTTACAGTGCCTGTTGTAGCAGTGACAGTAATAAGGTTTGTAGCACCTGCACTCAATGATGCTGATGTACTCGTAGCACTAACAGTAACACCTGCTGTGTTGAAGTTGAATGAGCCTCCTGCAACAATTGGAGTGGATGCTGTATTTCTTAAAGATATTACAGTGGCATTAACATCCATGTTTACGGTAAAGTTATTCGTAAACACATCATCAGCACTTGTAGGTACAACACCTGTATTCCAAGTTGCACCTGCACTCCAATTCCCATTCGCTATAGCATATACGTTTGCCAAAGTATATTAATTTAATAATCTATAAATAGGTGTGCCCAGCAAACCCTGTCCATGTTACACCCCCAGCAGGCTGTGCTGTTGCTGTTGCACTAACACTACCATCTGCTGCTATTGTAAGCCTTGTAATAGTCCATACAGCTGATGCCTCACTGCTACCTGTTAAAGCTATTCCACAATAAAGGAATGAGCCACTTGTAGCAAACCTCCTTATGGTATTGTAAGGATTGAAAGCATCCCAAGCATAACCATTCCACTTCCAAGAAACTCCTCCTGAAGTGTATATCTGATTAAGCGTTGGACTGGATGGAAAATCTAAAGCCATTAAATATCTATTTGATAAGCGTTAACAAATATATCATCCACTTCTTGATTAGACAAGCCTAACACCACCTGAATCATGCTCACTGTAGGACTTGTTCTTTCAATGTTATTAGAATAATCCCAAGCATATTGAGCCTTAATTTTAAACTCCTGTTCTGCCTGTGTGCTGTCAGGAAGAGCATTTAAAGCTGCTGTTACGTTAGCTTCTAAACCAAGAATAGCAAGTTGCGCTCTCAACTGCCATCTTGTAACCCTAACAGGAACACCATCCACAACATCCTGAACAAGAGGGAAAACAAGCTTACTCTTAGCATAGTTGTCTATATTGAGGGAGAGAAGAACATTTAATAAATGCAGTCTTTCATCCTCAATAAGAGCTGTTTCTCCTGTTGTTTCAAGGTCTGATGCTATCCTTGCTTCGAGCAAAGGTTTATCAGATGACACTCTTGAATAGAGAATATCGCTGATGTATTTAGCAGCCTTCTCTGTTGTCAGATAGGGTTTGCTGTCTTTCTCAATGTAAAAGTCAAAGTTGTATGTCATAATATATTATATCGTTTTTTTAATGCAAAATAGTTTTGTTTCACTTCTGAGGGTGTTAGAGGTTTATTGTAAAATAAAAACACACCATATTCATTATTTATTGCATGAGACGCTCCTCCACCAGATGCATTTAAGTTAAGAAAATCTGTTCTTGTTGTAGATGCACCTGTATATGAAAATATTAAATTACCATCCAAGTATATAAACCCACCACCATTTGCATCACCTGCGGTTCCTTGTCTTACCAATGTAAAATTATACCATCTATCATTTATGAATCTTGTAGTCTCAATACTTGGTCCAATACCAATAGTTACAGACAGTAATGTTCCACTTGCTGTTTCAAGTATTCTGAATGGATAACTCCCTGAACCACCATACTCTAAAACTACTTGTGAATTACCAAATGTACCATTGAATTTAACCCATAAACTAACACTAATGTTCCCATTGGTTCCAGGAGGAGGTATTGATATGTATTGATTTGTTGGTCCGCCTCTATTGCATATAAACCTTCCTCCTAATGTCCTGTCATATACAGGAGAATTTACAAGTGTAGCATTAGAACCATTACCAGATAAATCATTCCAAGTAGAACTTCCTATCTCGTAGTTATATGGGTCTAAGTATATTCTAAGGCTATCCCTTACAATACTAACTACATTATCAGGCTCTCCGTAAAGACCATTAGCGACACCTGGAATAACACCACTATTGGTTCCAGGTATTATATACCCTTCAACACCACTATATAGTCCGTTTGCATTCATTATGGAGCTAAATAATCTAATGCCATTGCCTGAATAAAGCAGGACCTTGTTGCTGATAAGTTTGCTAATGTTGTTGCTCTAAGTTCATCTCCTGGTAAAAGAGGAATATACTGCCTTCCTGTATTATCCAAAGGAAGTCCAGGAATGTTTGTGCCATTCAAAAAGTCCACTGCAAACCTCGCAGCAAATGTGTTACCACTTGAAACAGGAATGTTTACAAGTCCCAAAGGAACTACAGCACTACCACCTCTTAATATATACAGAAATACGTTTATTGTCACTGTATCATCCGTAGAAGCTGTAAGAGCAATAACCCTTGTTCCGTACGTTCCTGCTGTCTCTATTGTTGTTCCGTTAGTGTTACTGCCAAGCGTACCTATTGTTGTGCCTGTAAGCACCGCAAAACCTGCTGCTGGCTGATTTGCCACTCTAACTAATGAACCTGCTGGTAAAGCCATAATATTAAAAATTAAATAGTATTCTTTGATTTGTCATTATCGCATAATCCATATCATCCGCAAAGCTATCCAAACTTGTCTTAACCAAGTTGTTTGTAGGATACTTTGTAGACGATGTATCTAATGTTACATTCTCTTTATTAGCCACATTCTCCGCTGTATATCCCAACTCAGCACCCACCGTTGTAGCACTTAACGTACTACCATTCCCCTTCAGCAATCCGTTGAACGTAGTTGCTGTAAGCGAATTTACGGTATTTGTTCCATTTGCTCCCTGTGGACCTTGTGGACCTAAAGGAAGTGTGGATTGAACCCATTGATTGCTGTTACCATCATTAATGTACTTATACGCAATGCCAGTATCAGAATGTATCCAAGTACTCTCTAAAGGTATAGTTCCAGTAGGAGTTGTATTTTGATAGTATCCGTTAGGCTTATCGTTGAATGTACTCCAATCAGTAGAACTTAACTTACCTGTATTTGATGAACTCGCAACAGGAAGATTAAACGTATGAGTAGCACTCGTAGAAGATATACCAAAGTCAGTACCCGATGTTCCAGTAGCAAAGAACTGAACCTGCGCTGAAAGGTTATTAATAGTTGCAACACCAGTAGATAGCGTAGTAATTACTTGAGACAAGTTAGGATTCTCCGTATATAGAGTAAGCGTCCTTCCATCACAATCAACATATACCCTGATTGCTAATCTATCCGTTATTGTTAAAGTAGTCTGAGGAACAGATATAGAAGTAGTGTACAGGTCTACAGAAGTTCCATTTAAAATAAACTCAGGAGTAGCTGAATTGCTTGCAATAGAAGTAAATGTACTTCCGTCGTACTTAAGCAGCTCAACGTAGAAGCTGGGTGTTCCACCTGCTGTACTAGCACTAAAATAAAAGTCCACTAACCAACCACCTGAAGGTATATTTATTATCCCAGGGTCTCCAGCATCTGTCAAGAACTGAGCAATAACGCCATTTGATGAAGTAGATATGTTAGTACCTGTACCAATTATAGGAGTCTTACTTAGCTGTTTATATCCACTTACAGAAGCATTTACGCTACCATTAAGGTAGTATGTAATACTCGAACCACCACCACTTGGTGATGAAGGGAAATTACCCAAACTACCATCTCCTCTTATGTACTGAGCTGCTGTTCCTGCACCTGTTACAGCCAGTGTTCCTGCACCAATCACAGGACTATTTGCTACGCTAAATCCAGCAGGCATCGTAAGCCCAACAGAAGTAACAGTACCTACGCTAAGATTGCCAGAACCTACAAGGCTATTGTTATTTACCGACTTTATATTATTGCCACTAACAAGCGTATCCTGCTTGGCATTAAGGGCTGTTTGAGTAGCTGTAGATATAGGCTTGTTGGCATCTGAAGTATTGTCAACATTACCTAATCCAACAGCATTCTTGTCCAGTGTTTGAAATGTCTTATCTCCCCTGAAGTACTGAGAAGTAGTCCCAGGAGTAATCGTATCCTCCTTTCCGTTTAATGCTGTCTGAGTGGCTGTTGAAATAGGCTTATTTAGGTCTGATGTATTATCTACGTTACCAAGACCAATATCTGCCTTAGTAGGAATAATTCCTATAGCCTGAAAGTTCACTCCATCATATACCACTACAAGCTCCTGCCCTGCCTTAATATCTCCGCTTAACAGCGCTACGTTCACAGACTTAAATATATTCTTAGCACCTAAGCCGTTTATATTTAACGTAGCTGCACCTGTATTGGAATTTGTAAACTTGATAATAAACCCATCATTCGTATTGTATCCTGTTACATTGGATATTGTAGCAGCATAGGTATCTGTTCCTGATGCTGTTCCTGATGGCACGCCTGTAGCTGTAGATATTAGATTACCTCCTGACAGCTGTAATCCTACGCCTACAGTTATTTGCTCGATGTCGCCTGTTCCTGAACTGCTACGACCAAGAAGTCTTCCTGATGCTATCTGAGCCTCTTCTACCGTAGTCCCGTTACCTGCAAGAATACCTGTAATGTTTGTAGAAGTAGAAGTGGTTACCTGGTTTGGTCCAGGTGCTCCAGCAATCCCCTGAGGGCCTTGAGGACCTTGTGTAGCTGCTACAGAAACATTTGTAGGATTATTAGGAGAAACAATTACATTCATTCGAATATTACTACCAGGCGTGATAGTGACTTCAGCAGGCTCTGATGCGCTTACTTCTATGAGTGGTTGTTGTCCTATTATTTCTACAAATGCCATTAGAATGGAGTTATTTCTTTCAGTACTTTAAATTTACCGCCTATCAATGTTTTTTTAAGACCATTTGCAAATGTGCATTGAAGGTCATAAAAATATGTATTTTGAGGGAAGTTAGGTATATAGTTAAACACAACAGAACTACCTGAAATAGTAAATCCTGAGCCACTTTGAAGAGTAACCATAGAAACGTCTACGCTATCAACAATAGACATTAGCAGTGTTGCGCCAGTAAAATTAAGAGGCTGCTGGTTAGCATCTTTAAATGTCACTACAGCATCAAAAGTATCTCCTTTGATTACTGTAAAATTTACATCCGCCTTTATTACATTTGATACTTCTGTTGCCATATTATTTAAATACTTTTACTTTAAATGTTGCTGATACTGGGTCTAATGCGCCTGTACCGTAGTTATTAAATCTAACAGTTACCGTATTTGCTGCACTTACCCAAGCTGTAAAACAGCTATGGTTCAGATTAACCGAGTTTGGAATACCTAGAGCCACTACATCGCCTTCTTCTGCACCTGTAATTCCATTTATGGTCAAGTCTGATTTATTTCCATTATTTGTTGATGGGAAGTCAAGTGTAGCAGACCCTGAAATCTCATTAGCTATCTTTTGCCATCCACCGCCTGTACCACGATATACATAGTTTGCCGAATCAGTAGTGCTGAATACTTGCAACCCTGTCGCAGGTGCAGTTATAGCATTTCTTTCTGTATTCGTCATTCTTGGCTGAAGGAAACCCTTTGTTGTAGATACTATATTTACAGCGGCAGATGTATCTAATGTCGTCGTGTTTACTAGCAACCTGGTAATCCTTGCATCTCCATTTACATCCAACTTAAATGTAGTGTCAGATGTATTATATCCTATCCTAGTATTCCCAAATGAGCTGTTAAGCAGGTTGCTTCCAGTAGTATTCTGATAAGCTATATGTGTTGTTTTATTTAATGCTTGCACTATAGGATTGTAATATATTCCTCTTATAATACTATGCCCTGAATCGTAGAATATATTATACTTAGGATTAATATGGAGAACATTATATCTTCCTGTATCAGATGGCGCGCCTAGTGTTCTATAAAACCCTTGGCTTATTAATATTACGTCTTTATTAAGATTTGGCTGCCCTACAGAAGCTGGCACAGTGTCGCCAGACCAAGTAGCAAATTGAAACGTAGAGCTAGCCTCAGAACCTCCAGTGCCTTGAAATTTGAATGTTCTATCTACACCATCTATCCTTATCCCTTGACCTGTATTTGAAGCATCGAACCCAGATAATATCTCAAGGTTACCAATCCTTGCATTCCCATTAGCCCAAAACTTATAATTAAGTATACTAGATGATGTTGTATTTATACCAAGCATCCCGTCATTCGTAAGCCTCATCTTCTCGGTTGCGAATTGTGTAGACCCGTCACTTGTAAAGAAGCGCATATTGCTTCTGTAATTCGTGCCAAGCAGGCTATCTATAACTATTCTCATGCCACCCAGTCCCTTATACGAAACATTAGATAATGCTGATACATAATAACCTCCGCTTGCAGAAATATCCAATGCAACGTCATTAGGCTGTAAATTAGCTCCCCCTACACTTCTCCTATAGCTAGAAGCAGGTGTTCTGTCTTTAAAAAATGTTATACCGCTTCCTACTGAATGAGCGCCTAAAGCTGTATGAGATATAGCCCCTATAGTCGAATCTCCTGATATTGTATTTAATGAAGCCTTATTCTGTCCGTTTATACCACCAAATACACCAACAGGATATATAGATAACCCATGCCTGTTTGGCGTATATTGTAAAAGCATTTTTGGCTCAAATGATTCTGTTCCGTCTATGCTGTCAAGCATTGCAATCCTGTTGCCCTTTAGGGTGACGCTGAACAATGCCGCACTATCTGGCACAATCCTACCCTTTAGTATAATATTACCTTGAGGGTTTATATTAAACAATGTATCTCCTCCTGACCTTAATATTCTGTATGTATATCCGTTAGTGTTAAATGTAGTATTCCTTATAAGCGTATCCCCAAAGTGAACAGTGTCGCGTGATACGTCTATTAAGTTGCCTGCAATAGGTCTGCCTACGCTGTCTCTTACTCTTATTACAGTATCCTGTGTTACAAAAAATATGCTATCAACTCCTGGTCTCGTAAATACTGACTGAAGTACGTTTCCGCTAATTTGAGGAAGAGAGTCAAACGGGCGATAATACACAATCCCGAGCTGAATCCTTGATGCCCCAATTGTAGGGCTTATTGGGTTTAAAGATTCTGCACCCTGAATTATAACAGGACCTGTAGTGCCTAAAGCAATAACATCTATTCTTGAATTTGCGTTTGGTGTCTTAGGGAATCCATTTAACTGAGTAAGCGGAGAGCTGTAAAATACACCTCTTATATAATAAGTCGAAGCAACAATACTAAATCTGTTCAGAAAAAGTAATCTGCTAAACCTTCCTCCTGAAACAAGGGCTGTGTAGTTATTTTCTGCCACACCGCCAATCCTTGCCCATCTTGTTCCTGTATATTGCCAAACAGCTGTGTCGTTAGCTTTTGCAACATGTACAATATATCCCTTCCCAGGCCATCCGCTTCCTGTCAATGGAGCAACGGGAGTGTCAGACATTATAGGTATAGCCATCCAGTTTCTAGATACTATTCTTGTTACATCAATACCTTGAGGTCCACCCAAAAGCATAGGAGGAGCTTGAGCAATAGCAAACACACTTAAAAAAGTCAATACAAACGCTAGTAAAAACCTCATATTAATAGAATTGAATTACAAATATATCCCCATTTAATATCGTATCACCTACTCCAGTAAGATTAACTGTTGAGCCACCTTTGAACCAGTCGTAGAAGTTTATACCATTTCTTACGATACGAATCCTTCTATTCAGAAGCCTGTTGTCGCTGAATGATGTAAGTCCTGCTGTAATGTCTACCCCTCCTACGAGTATAATATCGTCTGGCAGAGTAGCTCCACCACCTCCGCCACCACCTGGTACTGAAGGTATTGTAAGGAAATCATCATTAAGCCCAACAAATTGAGACGTTCCAGTATTGTGTATAGGAAGTTGCCTTCCGTAATCGTATATAGATATCCTGCTTATCAGCAAAGACACAGCCCTGTCTTTTTTATCCTGAGCTAAAAACGACGATTGATATGACCAAGAAACGGCTTTTTTCAATACATATATCAAAAGCCTCTCCCTTTCATAACTATCGTCATTCTCAAAGAAACGCTCATCAGTTGATTTAACGCCAAGCTTATACAAGGCCTTGTTAGCCCTGCTAATCCATAACTGAACTTCTGATGTAGTATATTGTGGCATTACCCGTAGATTGCGTCGTTATCTGTGATGAATTTTATTCTATCTATAGCGTGCTGAGAACTTAGTATATCGCTATCTGATTCTGCATTTTTAGCTGCTTCTATATCTATAATAATCTTCATGCTATCTCTGATATAGTCGCTGTTGTTTACCAATCCAGGCTCTATCGTCATTTTGTTAATCCTCTCAAACAGAGCCACTTTTGAATAACACACCAAAGTAACCACCCTAGATATAGAGTAAACGCTTCCTGTTACAGGGGTAGCAGGGGTTATTTCAAGGTTTATGGTAAATGCGTAATCCTGGTCTATGTCGGATATTGTTATTACATCAGTAGGGAATGATGCGTATGAAAAGTTTATAGTGCGATAAAGAGAGCCGTCTGACTTGTATATGTACAGGAATCTACTTGTCATTGCAGCCCTTGTTTCTGGCGCTGCATAGTTTGTAGTATCTGTAATCTGAAAAGTTGTGCAGTCTGCGCTCTGACTTGCCGTAAATGCTGCTGTAATAGGCATTGTGCTTATTTTAAACAAAAATAAAAAAACCCCTCCGTAAAGAGGGGCTGTTTGTATCCACACTTTATTATCTTAACCCTCCTCCTCCGAGTCCTCCACTACCAAGACCCTTACTTCCCAATCCTCCTCCACCTAATCCTTTGCCTTTTTTCTTGCCTTTTTCCTTTTTTCCTCCAGCTTTAATTTGCTTTTCCGTTAATGCTCTTTTTTTAGCGTCGTTTAAGCTTTTACGTACAATACTATTGAACTCTGAAGGAAGCGCACCGATAGACGACAATAAGGCTGGAGCCAATAATACACTCAAAACCTCCTTGTCTTTTTCTAATAAAAACCTTTCGTTACCAAACTTATCCTTAAATCCATTATCAAGAATAGCTAGACTTGTTATATCAATCATCTGCTTTCCCCTTTGCGCTGTTATACCAAAAAGACCTAAACCTTCAAGATAATCTGTTGCTTGGGGCTGAAATATATTTACCTTTTCTTCATCAGAAATACCAGCTATTGTCTGTATGTCATCTGTAACAGCAAATACCCCCTCTTGTACGATTTTATCCGTTACAGGCAGCGGAGAAAGTATGTCATTAACAGTATTGGTCACTTGTCCCCTGTAAATATTATCTTTCCATTTTTGCAACTCTTCTTCATCTGGCTCATCTCCCATAACAGCATAAGACGCATACCCGACAGCAAGCGCAGCTCCAATAGACACTAGCCTGAATGTTACCATTTCTGCCGCCAATCCTGCTAATGACCTAGCAGCTATTATTCTGTCTTCTTTAGTAGATGTACTCCAGTATCCAAGAACAGAAAGGTCGTTTGCTAACCTAGTTGACTGGTTCATTCTGAAAGATGCAAATGGCATAGCCATCCTTACCACAAGCTTCTGTATAGAACTTTCAGAACCAACAAACATTTTACCAGCCTCAGCAGGGTCTGAAATGTTCTGCTGTCTATCTACCATCCTTTGTGCGTAATCTCCAGCCTCTTCATTAATTTGGTGGGTAGCCCAATCTATTCCAGAAGGGTCTATCCCTTGATTTTCCAAAGATTGCTCATAATATGCAAGCCAAGAAACACGAGCAACCCAAGCGTCTCTATTTACAAGAAGTGTTTTTAGATAAAAATTATTAGCTTTTTCAATAATTTTTAATGCTTTTTCTGGGGTGCTTGTAGCGGCTATTTCTATAATTCTATTTAAAGAATCTAATTGAGCCTGAGACTCTACGCCTCTGTTTGCTATAGAATATCCACTTCTATTTATGAAATCATTTTTGTTTTTATCGCTAAGAGCCTTCAAGTCAATTCTACCTGCATTAATCAAAGTATTAGGTATAACACCTAGCGTCTGCTTGAAAGGTGTAGCTAATCCAGCGAGCGCTTGCCCAACACCAACAGAAGTTAAAACATTTATTCTTCTTAACCCCTTTTCTAGTTCATCGTTTACATAAGGAGCCTTATTTCTTATTGCTTTAATGTATAGGCTAATCCTGTTCCTAAACATATCTCTGTCTTCTGCATTTATTATTTTATTAAACTCAGCAGATTTAGAGAACCCTTCCCATTGTCTTATTGCCGCAGCTGTATGAATATCTACCAAAGCATCATACATCGAAGACGCATTATTATTATCAAAAGACAAATCGATATATGTTCCAGGAGGGAGGTCATCTGGCCTTTCAGCCTTCATAAGAACGCCAGTTTCTTTCTTATAAATATCTCCTTCGCTATTATAATGAAATGCTGATTCTGTTATGCTTAACTCATCTTGTTTTGGCTGTCCAGTTAATCTTTTGTATCTGTCTGGTATAAAGTCGGTATCCTTCCCAAGAATCTTGTTGTATATTCCTTCAGAAACTTCAGCAAGTTCGTCGAAAACACTATCCCATTTTTCACGCCAAAAACTAACGCCTTTTTGATTATTTTCATCTGCTTTAGAGAAAATACTCAAAGCATCCGTTGCTTCTGAAATTCCTAATTTATCTGCTATTTCTTTGTAAATCTCTCCTAGTTTCTTTTCTTTTTCTGTCCCACCCATAAGAGCGTCGATAGACTGAAGGAAATGCCTTTTTCTTCTATTAAATTCTGCCTCTCTTTGTGCTTTAGTGCCTATGATATTTCTAGAAAGAAATGCTATAACACCTCTTTCTACATTATTTTTTAATGTATTAAACTCCTCCCCATTTACATTTTTAAACATTACGCCATACTTCCCCTTTTTGTAGAAATCTGTAACGTAATCTTTAGCCATACCATTAGCTCTTGTTTCTGCTGTTGCTTTACCTCTTTTAATTCTTGAAACACCAGATTTTGTCTCTACGAAACCGCCCCTGGTAACGCCTTTAAACATTCTTTCAAACAGCGCTCCAAGGTTTGTTGTGTATTCTCCAAACGCTCTACCTAAGTTAGGAGAAAACAATTTTTTAAGAGGAAATGATTTTATATTTTTATCATTCACTTGTTTAGCCCCAAGACCTCCTTCGTATTGGCTTACAACAGCGTTCATCTTAGCTATTGATTTATTAGTAACGAAGTTGTTAAGAGCATCAACCGCCTGCATCGCAAGTTTAATATCTAATCTGCCTAAGTCCATATTCATAAACCTTTGCAGCAATTCCTTCTTGCTTTCCGATATTTCTACAGGAGCTTCCGTAAATGGGTCAACACCATTTGCTATTGTTTTTTTGATGACTGTAGAATAAATGCCAAATGCTTTGTTTATGGCAGACCTTATAATGGCTTCGTTCTTTTTAGGAACTTCACCTTTTGTTTCCATAAGTTCAAGCATATCATCATAGCTAAATTCAGCTGGGTCAACACCAAACAGCTCTTGAAACTCTTTAGCCGTATCTTCTCTCATTTTGATGTCCTGAGCGTCAATAGCCTTTTGTATATAACCTCCTACGTCATCTATGTTTATGATTGACGCAAGCTCTATGCCTGTTTTAGTTCTCTTTGTTCCTCTTAAAGATTCTTTTAGCTGTTCTCCTATTCTATTATATTCATCAATATCATCTACTTCAGTAGGCTCTACTTTCAAAAACCTCTTACCTATATCTTTAAGCCTAGCATCTCTATCCTTTCCTTTTGCAAGCTTTGCTATATCCTTTTTCAGAGACCTAGCTCCATCAAGTTTATTTTGATATTCAGCATCACTGAATACTTTAGTCATGTAGTCAACGAACTTAGAAACAGCTTTAGGACTAAGTATATTTATCTTGCCAAACTTCTTTATGATATTTGCTGCTTGCTTAGTGGTTATAGTTCCATCTTTAACCATTGCTTTTATATCATTACCTAACGCCTCGCTAGCTTTTCTCCACGTAGATATTGCATCTTTAGCACCTCTTGCAAAATCCTTAATCTGTTTCTCTATGCTAGATACCTTTGCTGATGCTTTATCAATTTTAGCTTGCTCATCGGTAGCGGTTTTTATAGCATTTAACACTTCATTATCTGAAATATTAAAATCTTTAGCCACCTTAGAGATAGCTTCCTTCAGAGAAACGGTTGCACTAACAGCAGCCTTTAATGCTTTTACTATAGCTTGCGCTGTAACTATAGCTCCTGCTCCAGCAGCTGAACCTATATCAAAAAGCTTACCTGGCTTAATTTGTTTTCCTAATGCTTTATCTGCGTTGTCAAGCCAGCTATAAATCTTTTCAAGATTACCAGGCTCTTTTACATCAAGATTTATTAACTCATCTATTGGTGCAGCTTCCGTTACAGGAGCAGCTTCTGCCATTGGAGCAGCAGGTGCAGCTTCTACTACAGGTGCAGCTTCTACTACAGGAGGAGCTACTTCTTGCGCTTGGCTGCTGAGATTGCGATTGCGAGTATCTGCTGCTGGCTGCGCGGTTTGCCCGACTGCCCCTTCTGCTTGCCCGACTTGAGGTTGTCCTTCTTGAGTTCCTTCACGTTGTACGATATCGCTTGGTTGAGGGATTTCTTGCTGCGCCCTTTCGCTGATTTGAGTGGCATCTTCTTGAGTTTTTATTTGAGTAATAGGAGTTGCTTCTTGCGCAGGTGCTTCAGCTTGTACAGCAGGAGCCGCCTCTGTGACAGGTGTTACTTCAGCAGGAACTTGTCCTACGATTTCACCTGTATCCGATATGATATTTCTTTGTCTTGTCTTTTGCTGTTTTACCTCTTCTACCTTAGCCGTAAGGTCTGCATTTGTAGTTTCTATCTGCACATCCCCATCAGCTGCCGCCTCAGCAAACTGGTCAGTACCTACAATTTTAGCCGCCTCCTCAACAGGAACAACTACCTTAGTACCTGCAATGACAACAGCTGCTAACTCTGTTTTGTCGTTTATAATATTAGAGAGCTGTTTTTTCTTCTCACTAATCTGATTATCAATAACAGCTTTAGCAGACTCAGACTTTACAGTTTCCTTCTTTTTCTCCAGCTCTCTTATGTCATAAGTTATACCTACAAACGCATCCTTCTTATCGCCTTCAAGACCTATAGAATTTGCTTCATTCTCTATATCCAGTATAGCCTCAGATAAAATCTTCATCTGTGCAGTCTGTTCATCATCTATCTCTCCAGTGATATTTAAAGCCTCACCAACGGCTGCAACCCTTGAAGGGCCATTCTCTCTAATCATCCTTGCTGCTGTCTGAGCCAAAGCAGAACGATTGTTTTTATTTGCAGTTAGGTTTTGTACTAACCCAGACATAGCCCCACCTGGAGCGCCCATAAACATTTGAGCACCAAATACCCTGACACCCATCTCGAGAGTTTCAGGGGCATAAAACTTCTGCGGCTGGAATCCCTTACCCTCTTCAAATGTAGCCTGACCCATCTCCTCCAATGTTCCACCTAAAGCACCAGCAGTAACCTTTTTAAAAGCACCAGTAAATCCTGCACCCTTGGTAAATGGCATAAATAGTTTAGCCTGCAAAGCATTAAGCGGCATTGTAGCAAGATTCATTCTGGCTACCTCACTGGCCGCACTGCTTGCCTGTACAGGGTCTTTACCTTCAAGTATCTGTTGATTATAAACAGAGCCTGCCATTGAACTACCCTCTACGATATTACTAAGCAAACCGCCTATAAACGGGTTTCTTGTAGCTATAGTAGCGCCTGCAATAACAGCAGAAGAACCCATCATCTCTCCCATAGCTCCTGCCCAATACTTAGGGCTAAGATAAGCGTCTTTAACAGAAGGCGTGTACGTATTATTGTACATCTGTGCGTCTTGCCCTGCGCTTGCAAGAAAGTCTACGAATGAACCATCTATCCCATTCATTCTTAAGTAGCTTCCAATACCACTAAGCATGCCTCCTGCTGATTTCATGAAGTTCCTGGTGAAGTTTGCGCCTGCACCAAGAGCCTCATAAACAGCCTTCATATTACTCTCGTACTGATTCTTTAAATCTTCTCCTGCCTCATTCCATAACTTATCAATAGCAGCGTTATAATCGCTGGCATCTTTTTCGTACAAGGCCTTCATCTCACTGAACTTCTTCTCGTAAGATGATTGTATTTCACTACCCTTTCTTTTAAGTATATTGTTATATTTACCAGATAAAGCCTTTATCTCCGCCTGCATCTGCCCTACAACAGGGAGATACTGAGTGGTAAGATAGTCTTGGTTTTTTGCCTGAAATAACGCATTGGCTCTTTCTGTTACCTCTGCATCGCTAACCCTTGGCTGCATACCTTCAAAATATTCCCTCTCTCCAAGGTAGTCTGCGTTTTCATAAGAAAGCTCCACTTTAGCATCCTCTACAGCTTTTGCCATAGGATACGGAGCTTGCATAAGTACGCTGTTTATCTGGGGGACGTATTTGGCATTTACTGTTTCAGACTCTTTAATAAGCTGACTTTTTACAGACTCCTGAGCTACCTTCATCTCACCTCTTGCAGAAAGCTGAATATCTTTAAATTCTTGCTCTACAATAGCAGCATCCTTTGGCTTTTTTATATTTGCCGTCTTTAATTTAGTTTCAAATACTTTCTTTTGATTGTTCAGGTTAAACCTGTTTTCAGCAGCTACTGCTGCCTTGGAAAATACGTAGTCAGCAACTATTTCATTACCTCCAAGATTCTCAACCTTTCTTGTAACTATCCTTCTTAATCTCTCCTTGTCTAAATATCTGTTACCATTAGAATCAAGCTTTGTTAAATCATCTATATTCAGGTCTGATGTTGTTTTAGTTACAATACCATCAATAACCTTTTGGTGTCTTTTTATTTCATTATTCTTGACTTTAAAGGCATCGCTATACGACTCTATCTTCATCCTGCCCTGAGGACTATATCCCTGGTACTTAGTATCTAATGCTTTATACTGACTGAAAGAACTAGACAGCCAAGTCAAGTCTTTAGGCTCTTTCACTTTCTCCTCCTCAATCATTTTTGTTATTTGCTGAGTAGGACTCTCCCAGAACTGAATCTTAGTCATGTCTTGCGGAGCAGGGATAGCCGACTTTGGTTCCTGTTTTACAGCTTTAGTTGTAGTAGCTTTAGTTGTAGCAGCTTTTGCTGTTACAGGTTTAGCTGTTACAGGTGCAGGCTTCTTTGCTTTAGGCTCAGTAACCATTCCAGGAATACTGTTGAATGGTACTTGCTCGTTTGATTTCTGTTGAATGTTTTTATCTTCTGGCATGTGTCAAATATACTAATATTTGTAAATGTAGTTTATGTTTTATGTCAACAGATATAGGGGTATTTTCCCTGCACTTATTAGTGCGGTCTAAAAAAAGCGTGAGTTATTGCTTTTTAGCTCATCCAACCAAAGACTCCCGACCCCTGCTACTCCAATACCAACCAAAGAACATCGTGGCTAGTCAGTATCAGTAACTATTTATCGGAGGTAACAGCTTTTGCCAAGATATTATCATGTGCAGGTACTCGGTGTCAACCCAGAGACAGAGCGAGATATTTACTGTTCCTATACCTAATAGTCCTATCACAAATCATCCCTTCAAATCAACTACTAGTTACCTTCATGGATATGTTTCATTGTACTCATGTGGGTGAAACACGGAAAAGACCACAATTAAAAAACCCGCACAGGTCGCAGCTATACGGGCTAATTTAAAAGGGTCTTAATCCTTAAAGATTAACCCGACTACGTACTGCGACTACCTAATCGGATTTTCTAACAGCAAAAATAAGGAGGACTTTTCAATCCTCCAAATATTTTATTATTTATTTTATGGGTTAAACATTACATCCTCAGCCTGTCCTGTTATAGCAGGCATCCTGGCCCCAACACCTCTCAATCCTCTGAAAGAATTATACATTGCATCATTCTTGGACTCTCTAAGAGCATTCTCAATTTCATTATTCATATCTATTACCCTTAATTCATGACCAGGAACATTAGGGTTAAGGTTATACGTTTTTCTTGAAGTTCTATAGTAATTTCCGAATTTGTCTTTTGTTAGATATTCAGGTTTTTTAGTATCTGCATCCAATCCTGTTATTTGCTGGGCCTCCTTAAATGCATTAACAGGCTTCTCATTTTTAGCTATAGGTAAGTTAATCCTGAAAGTAATTGTTTTATCCTTGTCATTTGCTGACTCAAACGCAACTGGCTTATACTTAGTTCCTGTATAAAAAGAAGACTCACCTATACCGCTATCAAGACCTTTACCAAATCGCGTTAAACTAAAACCAGGCTCCATAATAGAATTAGCTACTGAAGTATCAAGATTCTCTTTAATCTTCAAGCTGTTCCTTAGAGCTAATGACCTTCTTCTATATTCCTGAGTCTCATAGAATCCTGCAAGCTGAAGATTTAAGTTCTCCTTAACCTGCATAGGCATGTAATCTAACAGAAACTTAGCAGCACCAAACTCATAACCATTTGAAATACCCTTAACACCATCCTTCTCGTCAAGAGTTATTTTTTCATTGATTCCAGCAGCCCTGTAGACATCGTTAATCTTCGAGAATAACGTATTCATATCATCCTTCTCTTTCTGACTTAAATTCTTCCATGCGTTATCATAGAAAGATTCAGCATCCAAAGAAGAAGCATAGCGAGTATCAAATGTTTGCAGTATCTGGCTTGGTGGCTTAAATCTAAGAGTTGTCTCTTTTATTGAACCAAACGGAACATTAGTACCTTTATAATTCCTTACAAAGTTTTCTGTCTGAATATCTATATTCTGTACGCCTTGAATATCTTTTCTTGTTTCATTCTCATCGTACCTGTCGTACTTCTGTAAGTCAGGTAGTCCTATTTCGTCAATAGGAGCTTCAGAACCATCTCTCCTTTTGAACTTAAATGTAGACCTGTTAGGGTCATTTATAGCTAACTGCTTTACTCTCCAAGCTTCCAAAGAACCATCTGATATCTTTTGCTTTTCCGAGTTTACAGCCATAAAGTTTGCAAAGTCTTTATCTGTCTCTTTCTCACCTATAGACCTTTGTGATTCAAAGTTAAACTTAGCTTTAAGCTCATTGAATTTATTGTATTCAGCTGTACCTGGCTTTAGACTCCCTGCGTTTTGAGAATAGTAACTTGTAACGTCACTATACAGCTGCTGAAGATATGGCAAGTCCTGCTTTCTACCCTTAGCCATTAATGTACCCATCTCAGAAAGAGCCTTCTCTGCCTCTTTTCTGGCGTCTGCCTGAAGTCTTCTGCGTTGGGCTTCCTGCTGCTGAATAACATTAGCCGTCCTCGTAAGATTAAATACCTGAGCTTCAAATGCGCCTACTGCCGATGGTATTGGTTTAACTTCTGCCATATTAATTTAGTTATTTTAACGTCTTATGAATGTATTAAACATTTGGCCAGATAATAGATTATTTAGCGAAGAGCCTAAAAATGGGTAAAATGCTGCACCAGTTGTCCCTGTAAAGCTTGATGTATTATTAACTGTTCCTGCTGGAGGTAGTTGACTAAATGAAGGAGTTCCTGCAATACTATTTCTTACTGATGCTGGAGATACTGATAACATATTATCAGTAGTTGTTGTAGTTGTTTTACCAGCTCCACCTAAAAGCCCCATTGCCGCCATTGAACCAACAAAATCTATACCTCCCATTATATTCTGAAGACCTGCGCCTATATTAGCTCTTCTTTGCTGCTCCTTATTCATCCATGACTGCCACTGATTACCAAACGCCTTGTCTTTATATTGAGCCTGTGTCATTAATGCTTGCTGTGCTCTGACCATATTCTGCTGCCTCATTGAAGCGTCTTGAGCAGCAACAGAAAGATTAGCTCTGTCTAATCCTGCCTGAATATTACCTAATGCAGCAAGACCACCTCTTCTATCCTGAGCCGCCCTCATCCCAAATAAAGCAGATTGCTGGGCGCCTTGTAACGCCTGCATACGAGAAGCCTCTGGCATACCTGTCCTAGCCATCTCCTCAGCTCTTTGAGTAACCTCAAAAACCTCTTTAGGTATCTCATACTTAGGCTCAGGCCTTTTCTTTCCTGCTGACAAAGCCTGTATTCCTCCTGCTAAAGCCTTAACACCACCAATAACCAACCCAATTGTGAGGGGGTCAACAACAGATTGAAACATCCCATCGCTAATGGGCATTATCTTAATTAAATGTAGTATAAATCCAAACATATCAACTATTTGTTAAAGGTGATGGAATATATTTCAAAGATACAGAAATTAATCTCTGTTCCGTTGTTAATGAATTTGTTAATGCTACCTGTGCAAACAATCCTTTCATTGTATCCCCCTGAAACTTACCCCCCACAGTTGTCATATCTCTTTTTATAGTAGCATTAAATTTATTCTCCTTGCTATTGATTACAAAAGCACCTACCGCTTTTTGGAAATCAGCTTCTACGAGTGTAGTATACTGGTTTGTTAAAGGACCAGTAGTTACAGCACCAGTCCAAAGACCATTAGCAAGCTCCTCAATAGCAATATAAGTTTTCTTGAATTGAAGATTACCATTAAAGAATGTAGTTATAGATGAACTTTGCTGCTCACCAAAGAAGTTATTCCTGGTATCAGAATCGTGCTTGTATACATGCCACCCTCTATCAACTTGCCTTGTTGGGTCAACAAACAATGTCCACAAATATCCATTAGAAAAGATTATAGACTGAGCCTTTATAAATCCATAGAAACTATCGAATTTTTTTCTAGGCTCATTGTAAGCTACAATGTTGTTTGTTAAAACTCCTGAATCAGAGCTAATAGAACCTATAAGCATAACCACATTCCTATTCTCGTAGTTGAAACAGCCATACCCATAGGAATTTTCGTTTATATTGTCGTTGCACCAACCCATAAGATTATTGGTGTCGCTTACATTAGTAATACCATCAAGGCTTACCCTTACTATCGCCCTGTTTACGCTGTCAACAAAATAATCTCCATAATCAGTAGAAATAAGACTGCTTCCGTATTTATCAATACCATACTCTCCTGAATAATAATTTGGCTTATTTAACAGCCTTTCAGATAGAGCTACCTGAGATGACTGAGCATTATCAACAATAATCTGACGATAAATAGGCAGCATACCAACCTTAAACTTCTGGAACATCCTAATAAAGTTCTCTCTTGTCTTTAGCCTCAATATAGGTCCAAAGCTAGCATCAGCTTCCTCAAAGTTATTAGGATAAAATCTGCTTAGGTTGTTAATGTTTGTTCCATAAATGTAAGACTGAGAGAATCTAAGCATTGCAGGGAAGTACTCCTCTTTAATGTTTTCGTCTACAATAAGAGGCCTACCTTGACTCCAAACAGCGCTTGAGAATGTTTCAGAAAAGTTTTTATCAGCAGCTATAAAAGAACCAACAGTAGTGTTATTTGTACTGCTTACCATAGACCTGGTCTTGTAATAATAGTCTCCGTCATTAAACATATTGATATATGTATAAGGTCTGTTTGGCGTAGCAATTTTCCTTAAAATTATATTTGGAGAACCAATAGTCTCATCAACCAGAGCCTGAGATACATATATTTCAAGTATAGCTCCTCCTGTTGTTATAGCAGAACTTGTTACTGTATATGTTCCGTTGTTAGAAGCAGAGCCTGATATTGTAATTACGTCACCTACAGAGAAAGCAGATATGCCAGAAGGCCTTGAAATGCTTATCATTCTGTTTGCTGAATAAAACACAACAGAAGAAGGTGCTGTTATTAAATACTGGGATATAGGTATATTATTAACAATAGTCTCTCCGCTATGATACTTTCTGCCATCAAGGCCTGTTAATATATCATATTTATAACCAATTTCATAATAAACTAAATCTTCATCAGAAAGAACCTTTGCAGGTCTATATATCTCTATTAACGTAGCAGTTCCATTCCCAGGTTTAAAAGTGTTAGGAATATTGCCAACGTCTACGTTTTTAACCCTTAAACGCAACCTGTTATTATCAGTTTCAACAGCCAAAATAGGTAGGTCAAGTGCATTTTGACTTGTCCATATAGTTTTCCCTTCAGCTATATTATATCCGTGAAGAATCCTTACCCTGTCTCCATTTACAAACGATGTAGTTCCGTAATTTATAATTTCAGCTGTCTCCCTTATTACTGTAGCCGTAGCGGTAATATTCCCTATATCAAGAAACATATAGTTACCAGAATATATAGTATTCGGGGAAACAACCATTAAAGAAAAGTCGCATGACAATTCTTTTGTTCTTACTACATGATAATAGTCCGCCCAATCTGGAGGTGTATGGCCTATATAAAGTTGAGCAGTTTCATTTTCAGGAAGTATAACTGGAGTAGCTGGTACGTCAGGTGTCCAATCGTAATCTGTATTATAAGGGCCAGTCCTTAAGGTCATTGAAGGATTAGTAAATACCCCGTTTGTCTTTCCGTTCTTATCATAATATACTAATCCAAACTTATATACTCCACTCCATTTATAAACAGGGAACACATCTGATTCTCCAAAAGAAAAACCTCTCCTTATAGAAACACTTATACCTTCATATATATATCTTCTTAAATCCTCATTATTGAAAACAGGAGGGTTAATAGCTTCCGCTCCAAAATAAACGCAGTTTGGCAATGGAGTAAAGTTCGTTGGGTTTATTATCGGTCTGGTTGGTCTTGCTGTTAAACCTACAACGTTCCACGCGCTTCCTGTTCCATTATTTGGATGGTTTATAAAGGCATCTACTATACCAGGAATATCCATTCCGGGGACAACAGTAACAGAAAATGACTCACCATTAGCTCTTGAACCACCAAAATCCCTGTCTGTAAATTCTTCAAACGGACCAAACCATCTCTCACTATTAAATCCAAAAATTGTAATAGTTATCACATCTCCAACCTGGGGTGTTCCGCTAAATTTAACTAAACCTAAAGGAATCTCATCAACCCTATTCCAAATACCATTATCTATATAAGAAAATGGTGCTGTATCTCCAACATTCCTTGCTTCTCCAACAAGAGTACTTAATACAGCAGGAGAGTTTAAATTAGATATATTTGTTAGTACTACATCTAACTTAACGTCCCTGTCGTATCCATCTTTTAGCCCACCAACAACAAGAGTGTTACCATTAGCAAGCTCTAAAGCATTAGCCTCATCTGGAACATGGTCAAATAAAAGATTACTTTCCTGTATATCAATCTGAGTATAAACGCTGTCATTTCTAAAGATATACTCGTAAATAGAGTTATCTGATATACCATCTCTTTCTTTATCCAGTGTGTCAACTAAAAAGAAATCACTCCATACGCTTTCTATATTTACCCTTCCAGCAATCTCAACCTTAGACACGTTAAATCCGCCTGTTGGAACTTTTATATTAATAGCGTTCTGTACATTGTTCAATGCGTTATATGCAGAATCGGTAGATTTTGCAGGAAGAGGTATTCTGCTTATAGCACTCCATACGCTCTTTTCATTATCATCGTATACGAACCTGTACTTAAACTGAAATATCTTTTTATATAAGTTGTTTATCTTGTAAGCTGAATCATCTACAACATCTACCTCCAATACGTCTTCAGGGGGCGCTTTTATTACATTAAAGTAATCTAAGTTTGCAGATATTGGTGCACCTATTATTCTTAATGACATATTTTATACTTTAATTAACCTTACAGAATACCCATAATTTTTATCTGTCACAAAGTTAAATGCGCTTGCGCTATCGTTTCTAAGATATATAAGAAATGCGCTATTAGCATCTGCCTGAGTAGTGTTCCACCATACAGCCCAAGTAGTTTGCAAAGAAAATGTTCCATCATCTAGCCTAACGCCAGCAGGAACAGCATCAAATCTGCTTTCATTTGTAGCTCCTGTATTAGGCGCAGCCCATAATCTACTAGACTTTAATTTACCACCTGCAACAAATACACCACCAAGACATGTTATCAAATTACCCCAATCTGTTGCTGAAGGAACCCTGTATCCTACTGGTGCAAATAATGGATGAGAAATAGCATACCAATTGTACAATTTACCATAATCTGAATTTGTATTCGGGTCGTTATTTACATAACACCATGCAGGAGTTGTCATATTGGCCCATGCAGAAGCAGAAGTAACCTGCGGTATAGCTGTCCCGTCTCTAAGCACTGTACCATCGTAATTTCCGTCAGTCCATCCATACGCACAAAGATTCGATTCACCTACAACAAACTGCTGACGAATAGTATTATAATTAAATTTTTTTAGTTTCTTGTTAGGGTCTATAAAATAATACAAATCTCCTTCATATTCTCTATGTATAACCTTAACATCTTTTATTAAATAATCAGGATTGAAATTTGGAGACCTAGGCCAATCAAATGCCTGACTAGGCGTACTGACGGTTCTAGTATATGTAAGACTGAAACTTCCAACTTCAGCTGTTAAAGGCTGGGTTACGGTTATTATGTTTACTAAAGAGTTAGGGAACAAAGGACTTGTAGTAAAGCTGTGAGATACAACAGTAAGGGTACCGTTATTCGATGCACTTCCAGATATACTAAATGTCTCTCCTGGTTCAAGCAAAAGGTTATCGCCTAATATATGAATTGTTGATGCAGTAATGTTAAAAGACCTGGTTTCTGTTGTTGGTACTTGACTGGGAATGTTTTCTACTGAATCCTCATATAAAACAACATGTTCTTCAGTAAGTACATCTACAGAAATAATTCTGTGATAACCTGCTATGTTATTAGTGAAATATATTATTCTTTGCCTAACCCTGTCAAAAAAAGAACCGCACACCCACTCGCTTCCGCTAGTTGGAGGAGGCGCTCCTTCAAGTATTCTATTGCCTGGAAGGTTTACTATACCCTCTGCCGTGTTTTCAAGATTCATGGCATACGTATAGTCTCCGTTAGGCAACAGCTCAGGGCCTGCATCCATATTAAGACCACCATTAAAACCTCTTATATCTACCATAATTATCCTTTAACAGCTAATACTTCTCCTGCTCTTATAATATCGTTTGCCTCCCAAAGTCTTACAGGGTTTATCCTGAACTTAGCCTTCTTCTTCTCTCTAACATAATTCAATCTGCGCTGCTCCTTACTCATCTCCTGAAATCTTCTTCCCATAGGCTTGTATTCATGGTCTTTCCATGCAATCCAGGAAATCAGAGCTTCTTTGACGAGAATGGGAACTTTGTACTCCTCATCGTCACGTGGAGAAGAAATATATTCCAGTATAACATACTCATAAGGGAAGTTGTTGTCTAAAAATATTATGCCTTGCTCTTCGTCAATACCAAACTGCCCTGCATTCATCAAGAAACCTCCAAGACCATACAGATTAAACAAAGAGCCATTATTGTCGTAATTTAGATATACGAAATCTCTGATATTGGTGGGGTCAACAGGTGTGTCTGTATTAGCATCAGTTCTTGTCTGAAACTCCATTTGGTATGAAGTCAGATTTGGATTCTTACTAAGAGTGGCAACTTCTCCCTCGCTGTTAAGAACACCAACCTTTACATAAGATACATAATCACCTGGCAACTTAACTGTCTTATTAGACAGAACAGGTAGCTTGTGCGTCTTAGGCATCTGATAAATATTAAACAGCATATCCTCCAGACCGCGAAAAGCTATGTTCCACAATCTTCTATAGTGAGCCATGTTCAGTTCGGCTTGTGAGATATACTCCTTAACTACTTCGTCGAGATGAATCCATCTCGCTGTTTGCATTGTACTCATTATTTAATATCGTTGCCGTCGTTACTAATGTCCTGAAAGCCTGCCCTTGACCTTAGTCTTCTTATAACTAAATCAGTAGCAGCAAGTCCTACGTTATCAGGAATATCTGTTGAGTCAGGAGTAGCCTCCGAAGTCACCATCCTGACTATGCCTTTTAAATCCTTTAAATTCTTATAGCTCATCATGTAGAATGTAGAGCCTTCTGTCCAGCCAAATATTTTATTTTTTGGCATCGGAAGAACCCTCATTACATCTATCTCTTGGGGAGCAATCTGAATAACCGTATCCGTTAATTGTCCCTCCTTACTTTTAAAGTATACACCTGCAATTGAAATGCCTCTAGGAAGACCAAGAGGAACCTGTGGCAATGAAAGATAATAGTATCCAGTGTCTTCATCTTTTGATACTATACGATTCTTAAATGTGGCATAGTACATGTCATTCATGTACGTAATGCTCTCCATTTCAGATGATTCCCTGTATCTCTGCTCCATCACTGTAGCTATCGCCTGACCAAGCCATAGCGATATCTCGTTGTCAGTAATCTGAGCATCGTCAAACGGAAGTCCGTTATTAATGTCTCTTTGTATAAGCTCTACTAGCTGCGCTCTTGTCATTCACCTTGCATTTTTGCTGTTTGCGAAACACGAACCAAATCAGCATCTTTAAGATTGATACCTATAAGACCAAGCTGTATAAAGATGATTTCGTTTATTTCCTGGTCTCTCCATTGCGGATTGACAAGACTTGGAGAACCTGAATCGAATACAGGAATACCACTCATGCTAATTGTAAAAGGCCACGTAATATCCGCTGGCTTTCTTACATAAGTCATAATCATTATATCTACATCTTCACCACCTGTAATCATCCTGAATCCTCCATCGTATTCATAATAATAAGGATTCTCTACTGAAGGGGGGTCTATAACAGAATTTATAGCACTGTGAATCTGCTCATGTTTAACTCTTCTAACCCTTTTCCCTTCTTCTGTATTTAAACTTAATAACTTTAAAAAATCAGGATGCTGCACTATTACATTCGATAACTCATTGATAGACCTTATAGTTACTCTTTTAGTAAACGGAGCAAGTTTTTCTTCTACAACCTGAGTCATGTGCCCACCTGTTCTTGCTACAGGCCTTCCTGGCTGATACTCCTGTACCTGACCTAAAATCCTGTTTATAAATATTCTTTGAGCTGTATTAAATGTATTTACAAACTCATCAGGAGCCAAATACCCGTGATGATACTTGTTACATAGAAACTGAACATCCTCGTATACGGTATTAGAAGTAGCCATACATCAAAGATAAAAAAAAGGCCGCTGTAAAACACAGCAGCCGTAACACTAAACTATGAAAAACCAAACTTTATTTCAACACTTAAAGTACCTCTTTGAGCTTCTTATAAAAAGCATCAGAATCCTCAGTACCTGAAATAGCGTAGTTAGAAATCACTTCAACAACTGATTTACCAAAAGGAATCTCTGTTATTACTTTATCTGAATCCTTCCATGTAGCATATCCTTTTCTTGATGTAACATCCAGGATTCCTGCATCAAGCGCCTTTTTAACAAAGTACTGAGCTTTGGCGGCTGGACTTCCAGATGTACTCATAAAGTAATCGGGCTTCTCCCCTGCTTTTCCTGCATACTCTACGCGAATCTTAGACAGCGTCTTTTGCTCGCCATATTCATTTGTCATTCCTATACCCAGGAATTGAGCGTGGATAAGCATTTCCTCTATGCTAGCATTCATTGCTGAATTAATAGCTCTCAGCCTTGTTTCCTCTTTTTCAAGTTCTGCATTTTCAACATCAGCACTATTTACAAGAGTATATTTTGGCTTCTTACCCTTTAGTCTGTTGGTTTTTTTATCGTAATCGTCGCTTGTCAAAAGAAACTTCAGCAGAGTCTTATTTGTTCTTGGAACTCTTAAATGACCATTATTGAATACTATATCCAGCTTGTTTCTGATTAAATACTGAGGAGTATATCCATCTTGCTCATCCATCCATATAGAACTAGCACCTCTTACAAGGCGAATAGTCCTTACAGATTGTGTTTCATCATCAAATACAGGCATCTCATTAACAACAGACTCGTATGTTTTAGGCTTAACACCTTCTGGTATTAAAAGCTTAAATACATACATCTCAGGCTCTCTTTGAGAAGATTTTATCGCATGCTGTACTTTAGACGCTAAGAGTTTTAACTTGGACTCATCTTCATCAAACTCTTTTACTGGGATTTCATCTTCTTTGAAAGCTTTTTTTTCTACTAGTGGTGCGTCAGACAGCGAGTTTAATACTGGCAGTGACGGCTCTTGCTTGACTTGTTTTGTAACGGGCATAAATTTTGTTTTGACAAATATAAATAAAAACCCCCGAATATGAATACTCAGGGGGGATTTATTCACTTAACACAAAAACAAACAATGCAAATATAATAAAAAACCCCCGAAGTAAAAACAAAGGGGGTAGTAATAGAAAACAGAGTCAATCCAAGTCCTCAAAAATACTTCATAAATACATTCTTATTTAATTCATGTATCAACACTATTAAAATAAAAAACCCCCCGAAAATCGAGGGGCTTTATTATGCTTAGTTAAGATTAAGCACTCAGGCGTACAAAGCGGTTTGCAGCGAACACACGCAGACCTGCATAGCACAGGTGGTGTACGTTCAGTTCAGCAACATCACTTGTAGGACTCTTAGCGAAAGCACCAGTTTCCCAAATGTGCAGGTCTTTACCATTCACATTGTTGTAGGTAACTTCGATAGAGTTGTAACGCTCTCCAGTTTGAGGGTCACGTCCTTGAGCCATTGGAACTACGATACCGAAGTTCTTGTACTGATGGTCAGCAGGAGTAGCACCATATACAGCTTCAGGAGAGAATGGCATGTACTTCTTAATGTGGAAAGTATAACCATCCATAGTGATAGAACCGAAACCATACATAGCAGCAGCTTCTTTGCTACCACCTACAGTACCCCAAAGGATAGCACCAGCATCATACAGGTCAAACAGTTCGTCATCCAACTCTTGACGTAAGAATACGTCAGCGAGAAGGTGATTCTCCATAGAACCTCCGTTAAAGTCTAAAGCACGAGTTACTTCGTGAAGTTTAGCTCTGTCAAGAGAACCAGCAGTATAAGATACGCCAGTACCACGGCTTTCGATTTGGTCGATAAGACCGATAGTGTTCTTAGAAGTAGTAGATGCGTTGGTGTTGGTGATTTGCTTACCGAAAACAAGAGTAAACTCTTTGTTGTTCATGTAACGCTTAACTGCATCTTCAAGACCTTTGTAAGAGTAGTTCTCGCCAAACCAGATTTCTTCAATCATAGCGCGGTCAGTTACTCTCCAGTCTTCACGGATTTCAGAAACGTAGTTCAGAACTTCTTCAACGCGAGGAATCAAAGCATCTCCTTTAGAAGAAGCTTCACCTACCGCAGCTTGTCCACGGAAAAGAATCCACTCGTTAGCATCCAAGCGTCCGTCTACAGCAGCAGACTCAAATTGCTGAGTTGAGCTAAGAGGACGTACAGTTGCAGTGTGAGCGCCAGCAGTAGTTCTGTCTACGCTGATTACTTTACCTTGAATACCAGTAGAAGCAATTTCAACGATTTCACCTACACGGATAGGAGATTTAGTTCCGCTGTCATAGTGAGAGCCAGAAGTCAAAGTGAAAGTAACAGCAGAACCATTGGTTGCACCAGTTACGTTAGCTTGTACTTGAACAGCTTGGTGAAGTTTACCCAAATCTTCCCAGTGACGGATAGTTTGAGATTTTACTTGTCCTTTGAATCCAAGCATTTCAAGCAACATGGTGTAGTTTTGAGCACCATATTTGCTGATAAACTTAGGATAGTACTGAGGCTTTAAAATACTAAGGTCACTAACGATGCCTCTCGTTAGGCCAGCACCAGGGTTTACAAACGCTGATGGTTTCTCTGCGGCTGAGTTAAATGCCATTTTGTTGAGATTTTAATTGTTATTATTATGTATTACCGAAGAAATAATCTACCATTTCTTGCTCCTTACTCAGCTGTTCGTTAGGTTGTTGCCTCATTGTCGTATCCTGAAAGTTGGCATTTTTCAACCCTTTGATGAATAGCGATTTCGTATTGTTTACCGCCTGACTTACATGAGCATCAATAATCTTGTTAAAGTTCTCTAACACATACAAGTCTTTAGCGATAGCAGTAGTATTAAAGCTACCATCTTCTTTAATGTAACGAGGTACAAAGTAGTCCTGTAGAGTAAACTTCTCAAGCGCTTGTTTCAGATTCTGCTTTTCAGCTTGGTCTATTATAAATGCTGTTTGGAAGTCAAGCTCATCGTCCTTGTACTTAGTTCCAAAACCCGTAACCTCATTCATGGCCGAGTCAATGGATTTTACGTACTTGTCCCTGAACTCCTTTATAGCAGCCTCATCAACTTCTGCCTCTTTTGGAAGCTCTTGTTGCGGTTTGCTCGTTGCAATATCTGGAAGAACTATTTCCTCTTTTTTCTCCTGCAAGAAGGTTCTTGCTTCTTTCAGGTCTTTTTTCTTTTGACGCTCCACTGCTGACCTCTCTCTTTCAAACCTCTTTTTAGCCTTTTCAATATCAGCAGGGTCATCCAAATCTTCGTCAATATCAGGCTGCTCTACACCATATCTGCTTTCAAACTCATCTTGCAGCTCTTCATCTGTAAGTTCGGGATTCTCGTACTTTATTCTAAGCTTGAGAATAGAATCTGTATCTAATTTATCTACAGACTCTAACTGTCTCTGTTGCTGATAAATATTCATCAGCTCATCCACTCTCCCTTCTTTCAGATAGTCGAAGACTTTCTTACTTGTTTCATTAGCAAAGTTAATTTCAGGTGTAACTGATTGTTCTGTAAGCTTTAGTATTTCATCAACACTTTTAAACTTGCCACCTGTTTTTTCTGCCAATAATGCTTCAAAGTCAATACCTGTTGAAGGATTTGTTTCCTGTGGAACATTATTATTGCCAGCAATAGCTTCTTCTGCTGCATTGTTCACTAATTGCTCATTGTTCACGTTCTGTGAACTTGCAGCTTCTGGTGAACTTTCTTGCTGCATTTCACCTGATGCGATTAAATCCTCGAACATCGAGGCATTAGGATTACTCATTGTTTTCTGTTTTTTATGTTATTAATACTTGGTTTTACCTTTCATCTTGCCCATAGCAGTATTTGCTTTTTTTGACATGGGTGAAGGTTTGCCTTGTTTCTTTGCCATTTTCTCTTGCATAGATTTAAATGCTGCGTTCTTTTTTGCTTTCATTTTATATATTTTTTTTCGCTCTAGGCGCACCTGTTAAAGCTCCCTTTACTGTTCTTCTAGATTTCATAGATGTAATAGCTCCAGTAGCATTTGTTTTTCCTTTAGTGACATATTTTTTATCATCACTATAAGATTTAAATTTAGTATTACCCATTCCGAATGATGCTGTAGCTTTTTTGCCAGAAGCACTAGTATACGGAACGTTTTCTGTAATACTTCTTCCTGCCATAACTTTTGAGCTTTTCGTTGTCTCTCTTGGAGCATTCTTAAAGCTAATTTCTCCTGTTTTAGGTCTTGAAGTTTGTCCGTTTTTTCCTTTCTTTTTAAATAGTGGCATAATATTTGATTTTAATTGTTTACGAAGATACTTATTTTCTGTATTTAGCAACTTTTTTTGCTACGCTTTTTGGTTGTTTTACAAACTGCTTTCCTGCTTTATCCCCTTCTGCTTTTGCTCTGTTAGTAGCTGCCTTCTCGGATGCTGACAACGAACCCCACGCTTTCTTAGGTAAATACCTGCGTTTACCTTCTGATGGCTTTCCTGATGATGTAGTCCATTCCTGCTTAGTCCATTTAGCTAACTTATTAGATGAAGACTTTGCTCCTTTATAACCACCACCTTTCTCTTTGTATATTTTGACAGCTAACTGCATTGCACGAGCTGAGTGCTTACCACCCATCTTAGCTTTAGCCTGCTGCTTGGCTTTATCCCAAAGAGCAGGATTTGTTTTTGTTGCTGTACTCATATTAGTATTTACCTTGTCTTGATTTAGGAGATGACTTAGTAGAACCACCTTTACCTGCCCAAAGCACCTTACAAGCCCAATATTTAGCACCCATCTTATCGTTAGCCGTACTGCACTTGTGCCTTGCTTTAAATGACTTACGAGCAGCAGCAGAATAGTTGTGACCATAACCTTCTGCTCCGAAATGGACAATCTTTTCTTTTCCTCCCTGACAAGCCTTTACCATCATCTTCTTACCTGGTCTGGTAGAAGAGCGAGGCTTATTGCATGGCATTTCAGATTTCTTTACAGCCATAGTTTATTTATTTTCTAGTTCCCATTCTTCTGTATTGTCCGTAGCTTGATTTAGATGCTACTTTCATCTTAGCCATCATTTCTTTCTTGCACTTGCACATTCCATTGCTCTCACCTTCGCAGTCGCAAGACTCTCCATTTTCTTCCTCAGACATATCCTCTTCTTCAGAAGATTCTGATTCGCTTTCTGCTTCGCTAAGGCTGTCAATAGTTTTGAGTGCCTGATACAAGGCAAGGAACTTTGTCATTTCCTTACCTGTAAAGTTTAAATCCGTCATTGTCATGGTAATTATCTTATTGTTGTCCAAACATTCTTGCTAACTGCTCCTGCTCTTTTCTACCCTCCTGTACAACCTCTTCAGGGTCGATACCTTGTGCTGCCAGCTGCTCTCTTGCCATCTGCTCCTGCTGTTGTGCCGCCATCTCCGCTTCCATCTGAGCCTGTTGAGCCTTACCTGCAAAATAGTTATCTACTATCTCCTTCACATAACCCTCTAAAGGCTTGCCAGTTTGGAAAGATATCTTAAGAACCTCATGAACAAATGTTTGAGTATTTTGTTCTTCTCTTGCTTTTGACAGCTGCCTGTCGATTTCTACTTGAGCCTGAGCTTTTACCTGCTCTATCTGAGCATCTGCCTGAGCTTTAGCCATTGCACTTCTCTCCTGCACCTGAGCATTCATTTCTGAATTTTGTTGAGCCTTCTGCATCTCGGTCTGCATCTTTTTATCTTTTGCTCTGCTCAGAAATATCTCTTGCAGCTTCACATTATCAATCCTTCGAATTTTAAAGGCATCGTCAAAATCTATCATGCCATTTTGCATGGCTGTATTAATCATAGACTCTACATACGCCTTCTCTACATCATCAGGAAGCATCTCTAACTTAAAGTCAAAGTACATTCCTGCTAACTCTGCATTGCTGAAATATTCTCTGTAAGCCTTACCACCATACACAACAGAATCGTGTAATAGAATTCCTATTTTTGTAATCGTCTGCTCAGTAATCTCCAGATAAGAGTCATAGATAAAATCAGTAGCATTGTTAGATTCGCGTATTTGAGATTGAAGTACACCTAATCCCATCTTAGGATTAACGCTTGAACCTTCTCTGTATTCATTGATACCTACCTCGTCTCTAATCTTACTTACATAGAAATTATATGTAGTAATGGCTGCCTGTAGTTGGGTTACGTTACCAGAATTTGGTAACTCACTCATTGGCAATCCTTTTCTCTCACCATCCTCGTCAACACTATTATAGTAAATATTACCTGTTTGGTCATAAACTCTTTGAAGCTCCAATGGCTTAATATTGCCCTGACCAAGGTCTACTTCTTTAAGTCCTGATATATCAACAGCAATACCAGCAGGTCTCATCTTAGCAATAAGCTGCTGTATCTTCATGTGTATAAGCGTAATCATCCGTACAGAAGAGCTGATTCTTTCTGCAAGCGGAGTATTATTCATGCCAATATTATTAGGCATGTATACCGAGTAACTAAAATAAGCCCTAGACAGCTCTTTTGGATTCGAAGGTCTAATCATTCTGGTGTTTGGAGCAAATTCCAACAGCATTTTAGAGTCTGTTAAAAACGTACCCTTATACACCACCTCCATTTGCTTTTCAATAACAAGCTTATCTTCGCCAACACCTTCTGGTCTCCCCTTCTTTTTTTCTACGTACTTTCTGTTATCTCTGTTCTTTTCCACCCAGTACATAGGTCTAACTGTCTTAGCCTCAAAGAATAATACCTCTATAGAATACTCGTCATAGGGTCTTGAGCCAGGATTTATGTATTCGTTTTTCCATTTTAAAGTATATGGATTTTGGCAATCCTTAGAAGTTTTAGCTATCTCAAACAGCTTCTCTTCAGGGAGACCATACATTTTCCTTAAATCGTATAGCTTCATTGACTTGCGATGCCCCATAACAGCCGCATCACCAAGGTCATTCTTTTCAGAATAAGAACAGAAAAAGTCAATAGGATTTATATATTCTACTACTATTGACCCGTCGTCCGCTGCTCTTGTATAGGTGACTCCGTATCCTGCGTCCCGAATACTACATAGAAGGCTCCGCTTAATATCGTTCCAAGAGTTGGTGTGCATGACCATTGATACACCTCGCTCCATGAGGATTTCTTCAGGTGTTCTGTAGTCAATGTTGAAGAAGATGTCCAGTTCATCATATGTCTGTGGTTCAAATTGATTTCTGTCTTTATATTTACCTAATACTTCGTCCGCGTTTCTTGTAAACTCAGGCTCAAGCATCCTAAACTCTGCCATGTCCCTGTCAAACTTTTTTCTCTTAACGCTAATAGGGTCTACAGCAGAACATCTTGGCTTCTCTGCTCTTTTCATAAATCCACCTATAAGAACCTCCATAAACTTAGGAGCTATCATAGGGGGAGTCCAGTCAAGATTAACGTATGATTGCTTGCCGTCTATATTGAGAAACTGCATGTAGTCTCTCATGTCCTGCTTACCGTATGACAGCTTTACATTCTTTGTAATCTCTACGTTTCTTCTTTCAAAGTATTCATTACTTACAATAGAATGAATATACCTAGCCATTTTCTGACCAAGTTCTGCATCTGTTACCCCTTCATTATTAAGGTGGAACTGCAATGTTGGGTTGTACGTGGGAGTCAACTTAAACAATTTTATCAAAAATACAAAACTTATCTTACGTTGCTTATGTCAAAAGTCTGTATATAGGACACAGCCTCCTTCTTTTCTTTCAACACATTTCTAACGTCTCCAGCTGCCGCAACAAGCGCAATCATGAACGCAACAGTAATATCAGACTTGGTTCTATTGAAATGGTCATACTCTAACATATCCTCAAGTATCTCTATAAAATACATCTTATGGCTGTAATTGTCTATCCAAAACTGAGCAAGTTCTAACTGCTTATTTAGAGAGAATGGGTCTTTAGGCGATACACCCCACGTCTGAACGCTCTTGGCTTTTCTGTTAGGGTCTATAACAGACTTAGGTGTTTTGGTAATATAGTTCTTATATCCCTTATCTATAAACCACTCAAAGTAATCATCATTGGCGTTTTCATAGGTAGCCTTACATCCATAATAAAATGCAGCCATCAGTACTTCTGTATGGAACTGGTTCTTTGTTTTAGGTCTTCCTATATACAGCGCTACTGGTAATCCTGTGTTTTCTGGGTCTGTAGGGTCTTGCTGTTCATATACTACGATAACACCATTAGACCCCTTCCCAACAATAATGGTAGACGCAAAAGGGTCAACCCCTATTTTAAAGGCATGAATATTAGTTGGAGTCTTTCCAGAATCGCTCCAGTGCATGGCGTTTGGGTCTTTTGGTTGCTTAAGAATCAACCACTTGCCTCCAGGGTCATCCCGATAATCTACCTTGTTAGTTTCCGCCCACCCAAAGGTTACCCTTCTGAGTGGTGCAGGATTATCTTTCAGGTAGTCTATCTGCTCACGTATGAGTCCTACGTTAAAGAAAGATTCTGAGTCGTCAGCAGCAAAGGCTTCCTCTTCACTAAACGGCATCATCCGCTTTTCTTCAAGTCTCATCTCGTCATCCACAATAGCTTCAATCTTTCTTCTAAGATATTCCTTAGCTCCTAACTTTATCTCCTCTTTGGTAAGCGTAGTGGTTTCAAGAAGGTACTCCTCCTGGTCACGAGTAGGCTTTTCAATAACACTCATACCAAACCTGTCAATAAAACCCTCATATCCATCATAAGCAGGCTTAAAGTACCTGTAAAGTCCTGATGGTGTATTCTTATGAGTCATCTGATTGGACTCGTTCCATAATACCTTGAACCCAGCACCGCCATCTTTTAGCTTGTTTACGGTGGATGGCATTTCAGCAAACCCAACCTTCTTACTACCCTTTTCAAGCGTCTTTCTAACAATAGACCAATACCTTTGGATAGGTACGTCAGTAGGAAACTTTCCTCCTTCGTCTATTAACAGCCTTGTTGTTCTTTTAGAGTCATAGCTGTTGAGCTTAGTATTCTTGAAATCTATCTGAGAGTTCAAGCCTTCGGGCTTCTCCCTGATAGATGTTTGCTGTTTCTTTTTAACCCTGGACACTTGCTTCATAAACCTAAGTATCTTTTCTGGGTCATCACCTGCTGCGATGTCGGGCTTTAGGAACAGCGGTAAGTTACGGAATCCATATACCACCATCTCTTTAAATACCGACTTGGCATCATCTCCTGTCTTGGAAACTATACCGCATTTAGCCTGCTCGGTAGTGGTAGCTGTATAAATAATATTTGAAGATGCTTGAGAAGTAGCGCCCTCCCTTCTTGACTTAACCCTTATAATACCCAGTACATTATTAGATTTTTCGCAGTAATCAAGGAACAGATAGTATCTTCTGTCGCAATCCCTGTATTGTGGTTTTTCACCATTTTCAAGGGTAAAGTAATTTAGGAAGTAGTAGTATTTGCCTGTAATGTATGTAGCGTATCCATTATTTAAAAACCAGTATCCGTCTCTACATCGAGTAAGTTCCTGCATGATGAATTCCCACTGCTTATCTCCCCAAACAGGATTATTGTCATGGTCATATTCCAGTTCATCAAAGTATTCAGGAAGTTCTGTATATCTGAAGTACTGAAGACTAGCTGGCAGTTTGCTGTTTGGGAGTTCGTGCGGATGCGGCTGTGGTGGCAGCTGATACGTTACCCCGTATATATTTAGGCTTGATTTTCTTGACATGCGTGCTGTCTATTTCTTTTTTAACAAAGTTAAGTATCGTATCTGCAAATCTTTTCCCTTTATCTGTAAGAAAATATGTGTGTCTTTTTGCGCTATACTTTTCTACTCCCACTAACCCAAACTTCCTGAGTCTGTAAGTAAATAAAGCAAGAGGTGAACTGCTGAACATCATTTCTTTTCTAAATACTAAAGCCGTAGTGCCATTCTCGTACTGAGATAAAAACAATATTGCAATAATCTCTCTTGGTGTAAGCTTAGTCTTACGCTTTACTATTGACAGCTTTGCGTAAACCCTTGCCCATATAATTGTCTTTACATAGTTAAGGTTTATGTTTTGGTTAGGGTCGTAGAACTTAAACTTAGCTTTCAGTTCTTTATATATCTTCTTTCTTATGGTGGCCCTATACTTCTTTTGCTGTAATCTGTACTTTTCCTTTAGCTTTTGATATTTCTTTTCGTATCTTTTGATTGAAACCCTGTGATTACCACGCTCTCTGCCAATCTTAAACCATACCTTCTTGTTTGTCTTCTTTACGCTCTCTCTTACTCTCAGATACCTGGCCATCGTCTTTTCGTACATCTTTTTGTACTTATTGGCTTTGGATGCGTCTTGTCTGCTGCGTTTCTTATACTCTTTTATCATCCTCTCGACAGCAGCACCAGAATATCTCTTACCAGTAGGTACGAGTATCCTTTTCCTTGGTTCCTCTGTTTGGCTTTTGGGTTCTTCCATTACTTTCTGATAAAGTGTTCGATTGCGTTTTTAGCTACCTGAGATTTATCTTCTTCCTTTTCTCCTCCTACCTTGAGTTCTTTCTTTAACCACAGCAGGTTCTGGGCTACATCTTTGCTGTCAACCATAGCCTTCCACACCCTTTCAAATGTCTTATCGTTCTTGGATTTAAAGGATACGTACTCTCCGTTTAGCTCTTCTGCAAGTTTTACCAGCTGATAGTTGAGGGCATGATACAGACCTTGCAGCCCATCTGCCTTGTATGTTTCTAATTCCTTTTCAAGTTCTTCAATCCTCTGTTTTAGTTTCAGTACGTCTGTCATTTTTTTTCTTTGGTTTATGTTCCCAGTAATAGTCGCAACTACCATCTTCTTTTAGTGGCGTATCCTTAAAATAGGATTGACCGAAGTGATAGGGTTGTGAAATATACCTGTAGCAGGTATGTCTGCGCTCGCATCCAATAGCATGGCATTTCGTTATATCGGGCATTACACTCCAGTTTTATGGTTTTCTGTTAATTGGTATCCGTGGTCGATAGCGATGATGTCATCTACTTTTACTCTAATCAGGCGATGCTCTCTGCCTTTATCGGCATATACAACCTCGTAGTCTGCCATTGTCTCAATAATTACAATATCGTTCGGTTTAATGTTACTTTCGTACACTTTTTCGTCACGTTTTTCTGCAATATTTGTGACAATGACATGGTTGTTTTCCTTTTCATCACTAAGGTCTGTTAATACAAGTGCAGATGTTTTAGCTTTCTTATATATTCTTTCTGCAAGGATGTACCCAGGCATAGGCTTTGGTTCTCCGTTGTCATCAAAGTAGAAGAAGATATTCTTAGGGCTTACGGCGTATATGTATACTTTCTTATATCCTCCATATACACTTTCGTCTTTTGATTGTATTGTCTGTACCAGTTTATGGTCTGCGAAGGAGTTATGCCAGCATACTATCCGAGTACCTTCTTTTAATCCTATGTCTGTGTCTGAGTAGACAGTTGCATTCACTGCATTCTTTTCTCTCTCATTCCAGCCAAAGTCTTTGTCGATAAATAGTTTGATGTCGGTTCCTTCGATTTGGTGGGAGTACTTATCTTCCTTGTCTACAACAACAAGGATTTCTCCTCTTAAGGTTTTATAGTTCATGTCTGTTTTCTATTTGGTAACAAATATATGAAAAGTAAGTTATATAAAAAACCCCTCTGAAAAGAGGGGTCGTAACTATTAAACCAACCATTATGAAAAACACCAAATCTTATGGGTATACGCGGATTTCAACATATATTGTTCCAGCAAAACCTGCTCCAGCTGAATTATCCGCATTAACTATTGAAGTGTAGGTAACTACGTTATTGGATTGCCTATTTCCATAAAAATTATATGACACACCGCCTGATATATAATTACTAGCTTGTACCCATGTTTTATTTATCGGGAAAGCCGTACTTCCAGTCATAGATGCTACACCATTAACTCCATCTCTTGTCCATGCTATATCATTAATTCCATCTCCAGAACCATTTCCAATAGTATTTCTGTATACAACCAAGTTAGCTACTCCACTAACAGATAAATTGAATGATGCTGTATACACTTTGTAAGGCTCTACAATCTGACTGGCAAGAGCTAAAGTACCACTTGCATCAGGAAACTCGTAGTTTCTGTTTGCTGAAAGGTTATTTGCTAAAAGATTAGCATTATTTGCCAGCTGATTTCTTAATATAAGTTTACCAGTTGTACCTTCTGTAGATAATGTAGCTTGTGGACCATTTACGGTATTATCCATAAATATAGTATTACCACCAGAAGAACTTATTGTAATACTACTACTTGTTGAAGAACCAACAGCTGTAACCTGGCTGAGGCTTGGAGTGGTAACAGAAATAGCTCCTGCGCTGAGTACGTTCCAGTTAGTATTCGTTTGACCAGGAGAATCAACAAGTGCACGAAAACTTGCTCCTGCAACTACAGCTGTAGTACCCATAAAACCACTTGCAGAACAGAACCAGATATCTCCTTTCATGATAGCTCCTGCTGTACCACTACCACCTGTAGTAGGCCAAGCACCAGGAGATGTAACACTTGGAGTGAAGTTACCTCTGTCATCTAACAGACCAGTAACTAAAGAATCAGCGTAAGTTTTAGTAGCCTTTACAGAAGGATATTTAACATCGCTTGCTGCATCTGTAACAATATTCAAAGATTTGTTAGCAGAATCTTCAGCTGTAAAGGGAAGTGTAATATCTCCAGACTCTAACACTTTGCTCCATCTTCCGCTTAATGCAGGGTAGATATTTTCGTTATCTACTACACCAGTTGCGACCCACTCAAATAGTCCTGTATCTTTTACAAGAACTTGATATCCAGGTCTTCCGTTTAATTGAGCAAGGTCAGCTGTTACTTCAACAACGCCCTGGCTGTTACTTCTAGGTTTTAAAATTATTGCCATTGTTTATTTATTATAAATTTAAAATTATTTCTCTTTTCTTGGTAAGTACCAAAGTTCAGGCCAAAGAGCAGTAGTACCAGAACTAACAAATGTCAATCTGTAATACAGTGCTGTTGGCTGAGATTTGGTGATGAGTGTTGTATTTACAAGTTGATTTGTCAGGATTAAGCTGTCGGTAGTGATATAATTAGTTCCGTCGATACTTTGAGCGAGGAATACTTTACCTGCGGCAGTACCTGAAACTCTTGTAATTACTGGCTGTAAAACTATACCGTTTAACGTAGTAGACAGGGTTATATTCTTAACAACAGTATCGGTATTGATTAAGCTGTCAACCCCTACGAACTCTATCTTTTGAGCTGGTTGGGCATAGGACTTCCCTGCTATAAATAGTACAATTAAAGATAATAATACTTTTTTCATTATGAAATATTTTTGTAAATATAGTAAGCTATTAGCTGTTATTAGTACTTATTACCCTTAAATTGTATGCACACTTACAGAAACAAAAAACCCATCCGAGGGTGGTGGATGGGATTTGTGAGATTATTTCTAATCCTCAGGACTAATACAAAGATATAACTTATTTTGTAAAAAAAAATATTTTATTAAATTTTTTTATTTCGGATACTTTTAATAACTTAGCTGTTAATTAAGTTCTTTTAAATAGGTTCCAGTGATTCCTTAATATCACAGACACACTACCTTTCTCGAGGTAGTTACGGCTTTCCAGAGATGTAGCTTTAGCGCATCAATCCTAAGCCCAGAAGTCGGGTGGTAGCTGTCACTCACATAGACAGCGATATGTCCCCGATAGTGTCGAAACTGGAATAAGTATATAAAGACCTTTATGGGTAGTATCTGATGAGAGATAGAGATTATCTCAGGACACAGGGATACTATGAGGGTGTACCACTACGGTGGCAACGTACAGCATAAAGCATAAAACTTATTCTAATGTAAGAGAAATTCAGCCCTCACCTAAGGGGACTCTTGACTTCTCTCAATAGTCATCTACCAGCAACATAAGCTCGCTCACTACTCACATACCACTACAACAGCTACTTTATTGAGTTCGCTCGCAATAATATATGTATAAGTTAAGTAAATTAACAAATTAGCTGTTAAATATACAGGTTACTTGAAGTTGGTTGAAATGTATAGATGCTTAGGGTTATCATATCATATCGTAAAATTTTTTATAATTGCGAAATCGTTTTTTTGTAGTGGGTGGGTCTGTTTGTAGTTTGTGGAATGCGTTGCAGCTTGCATCTGTATGCTACACACAAAGCTGATAAAGGAAAACTAATTTTTAATTTAGTAATTCATTCAGTACTTTGTATCGCATAGTAGTATGTATTGTATGGGTAACCCCTTTGCTAATATCTGATTTACGTTTCTCTTTATTTATCCTCATTAATTTTTCAGGTATCAATTTACTTTTTATGAATGAATGATTTTTGAAAGATAGTATTTTTTAATATTGTTTTTTGTGGTTCATAGGTTCATTCGGGTGAATATGTTTAACAGATACATTTCTTTACTTTGTTTCTTTATTAGATATTATTTAATGGGTTATAGGTATCAATTTGATATTTTCTAATTAAACAACCATAAATTAGATGAATTCGAAATATTCACAATTTAGAAAAATAGTTGCCTTTTTATTTGGAAATATGTAGTACAATTTATTATCTTTGTATTGTCAATTTAATTATTCATTTATTAATTCATGTTATCATGAGCACACAAACAAACAACGCGGTAACAATCCCCGCCACAATCCAGGAAAGAAAAGCGATAGACCTTTTCACCGACAAAAACGGAAAGCCATTAACGGCAAAGCAAGCGGAGCGCAAAATAATGAGCGCAAAAAGAAAAGAAACAAACGAAGCCCGCAAAAATTTAGCCCGCTCCATTAAAGACCAATTGTACAACCTTAAGACATTGCGCACAATCATGCAAGACGAAGCCCTAACAGAAGATGTTAATCTGTGGCTACATGCTTTGAAGGTAGAAACAGGCAAAGATTATACCTTAGCTTATATCCTCAAAATTAACGTATCGGAATACATGGATTATGTACGCGAATTGGAAGCCATACGCGGACACGTGCGCGGCATCAATCCGAATGAATTTATGAATATTATTACGCGTTATTTGCGCGGGGAAAAGGTATCAAATTTTGACGAAGCCCATAAAGTAGCTTTAGCCGACGCATGGGAGCGCAAAGTTAGCATCTAACAAAGGTTAGCCCTTATTAGTGCGCTGAAAATAGGCGCGCGCAAATATCGGATATTTATAAGGGCGCAAAGGGACAAAAGCAGGCAAAGCTTCCTTAAATATATATGCCAAAATATAAACTTTGTCGAAAATAGCACGGAGCTACGGCAAAGGAAGACACGGAGTCGTTATATTGTAACATTTAGTATTAATTTGTCAGTTCATTGACATAAAAAACAAACAATACATGCGAAAGCATGCAAGCAAAATATTATTGTTTGTTGCGTTAAGTCGTTTCTTATCTTTCCTGAAATTGTGCATTGAAAATAAGGAACGGACAAAGTAGCCCGTCATGATGCTGATGACGTAAAGTTTTTCCTATGGCGAAGTATGTCAGTAATGGTATACAATAAACGAACTACAAAGGATATTTAAGCGGAGCAAACCGCCTATACACCCTTAGACTATATGTCAGGCAATAACTTATCTAAGTTTATGCACATCACAAAAGGGAAGGTTTACCGATGGAAAGTAAACCGATAATTAAAACAGACAGATAACTTGTATTTTCGATTTATCATTATGCAAGTACGTGACTATCTGTTAATAAGAAATCTCAACAATATTACAAAGCATAACAGCTAAGACTATACTCACCCTGATGTTAAACAAAGGGTTAATTGTGCTTTGTTACTTACATATTGTTTTAATTTAATATCACAGGGCAAATCGGTAAAAGCCGACATGGTAAACTTTGCTACCATTGCCCACTATTTTATTCACCACTAAAACAAAACACAATGCAAAAGAAAAAATGTAAAGACCCCGAACTTAAAAAACAATTAGAACTACTTGCTGTTATCATTACAGCAATGTTCATCATTGGATTTCTACAATCAATTTAATAATCACTTAAACAAAAACAAATGAAAAAGCTAATTATCATTCTAATTATGGGGCTATTTATGTCCTCATGCACAAGGTATGCCTATGAAAGAGGTGGAACTTGTGGCGTATGGTATCCCAAAAAGTACACGGGAACGTACAAGGTAAGTTCTCAAAGCTATAGATATAGATAACTATTAAATAAAACAAATATGAAAAAGTCAATACTTATTATCATTACAAGCCTTATGATTGGCAGCTGCGGACTGGTAAAGTATTCTGTAAATTCAGGAATAGAACGAATAGTGTTCCAAAAAGAAGAAAACGATGGACGTAAATTGTATGCTGTCCTGTTTAAGGACGGAACAGCCCTAGATTTTATGTACATTGAAGAAATTAATCACGGGATAAAGACAGGTAAATGGGAATACAACGAAGCTAGATGATGTTTGTTTTGTGTGTGAGAGTCGGTAACAGGTAAAGCTGACCGACTTTTTTATTTTACACAAAGTCAAACTCCCACTTTACATAAATCTAAAACTGTAAATCTAAAACTTAACACGTGACTTATATACCATGTGCAAGGTGCAGCCGACAAATGCCCGAACTACGTCTGACTAAATGCGGATACTCTACATGTATCAGCTGTTCCAATACTCAACCAGTAGGATGTATACCCGTAACAAACCACAAAACAGGTAACACTATTCAGGTCGTCCCACTAGAAACAGCAAACAGAATAAACAGACTAGCTCAACGCAAAGGGTATGGCGTATGCTCAGGAATGAAACATAACTAAACCAATCTATATGAGACAGATTACAAGACAATTTCACACATCAAGACAAGCGGAAAATTACTTAGACCATCTGTATGGGATATACAGCTATGTGCGTCTGATAAGCTTTCCAAGGTATTCAGAAGCAGGAACTTATGTGTTCCATGTACATAAATAATCACTCACAAATAAAACAAACAACTATGCCAATAATTTTCTTTTCACTATCACTCGCTATGCTGTATTACGCTAAAGAGCAGCCAAGCTGTATGTATGGTGCTTTTATATTCGCACTATTAGGTTTCCTGCTTATGGCGGATGTATCAAAAGATAAACCAACAAAAAGAAGACGTAAATTAAAAATTTAACCAAACAAACGTGGAGTCACCACAATAAAAACTGAACATTCACTATGTCACAGACAACAATCTCAACAGACCTGCTGAAGCAAATCTACAATCAGGTAGACGCAGACACACAGCAAACAATCCTAAACCTGCAACCCGACCTGCTCGCAACACCACGAGTAGAAAGCGGATGGGTGCTCCCTAACATCAGCGAAGACAGGCTCGCTGACTTTGTACGCAGCTTAGGCGTTGACTCCTGCAATGATACACGCCTAATCGAAGTCATCAGAATGACAGCATCAGGTGACGAAGCAGGCAAAGGTTTGTATCTGCACAGACAAGGCGGTGATGTTGCTTGGTATACAGCTAATACTAAGAAAGGTAAGGCTGTTCGTTTAGTTCCTGTATATATAGGAAGCCAAGCTGAACAGCACCTAATTGAACTAGGCTACACACAACTGTAAATCTTAACGGCAGGGTGGAACAACTGCCCTGCCATTTCATTCACAACACAAAAACAAAAACTATGTTTACAAGTAAAACAAGAGGACTTCTGCGTATGGCAAACACTTACATAAGCACAGAACTAAGCGGATACGAAAACGTGCACCTGAGGGGTGCAGATGGTATGTTCGGATACTACAAACCAGATAGTAACAAATATACTGACGATGATTGCAGGTGGCCTGAAGATGGGCTGCAACTTATCAAACCTGGCAAGTTAATTAAGAAGCTAGCTGAAGCAGAAGAAATAGAATATACCGATAAAGAAATTGAAGATGCAGTAAACCGCATCAAAAATGTAATTGCAATATACGGAGATGAGCACGGAGAATTTGCTCGGCAACCTATCTTGGCAGCGGTAAAGGGTGGTCTGATAGGTGCATACTACTTTGAGGATAACTACCTTGAGAATAGTGGCAACCTTGGTGGTAGCTGTATGAGATATCAAAGCTGCTTAAATGCCTTCAGAATCTACGAAGATAATCAGGAAGTGGTATCTATGCTGGTGCTAAAGTCCGAAGATAACAGGGTAATGGCAAGGGCTTTGGTGTGGAACTACAACGGAGAGTACTACATGGACACCGTATACAGCACAAAAGATAATTTCAGGGACATGCTTATTGACTATGCCAAACGTCATGGCTACTACTACAAGTCACAGCAATCCTGCCACCATAGTGTATTCGACAGGAAGGGAGACGCTTCATGCCTCCCGTTTGTCATAAGCATACCTATAAACTTTAGTGAGTCATGGCAAGTGCCATACATGGACACGCTGTTCTTTGTGGTTAAACGTGGTGAGCAGTACTATGTAACTAACTGCCTTTCTAATGAAGACAATGGCTCAATATATCGGCTTAGGTCTACAGATACAAGTCCTAAAAATAATTGGATTCCTCAAGGTGACTACCTGCTGCACATGGAGGTAGCGTTCTCATTACTGCATAACGTAAAGGTGTCCGACAAGGCACACGAATGGATTATACAGAAGGGAGATAAAAATATTGACGACGACGACTTGTCATCTGTGATAAAAGATGATTGCATAAACGAAACGAGTTACAGAAGGTTCTTCCTTGAAGAGGAGGTATATGATGACGATGAGCATGACGAAGATGATGTATACTGCGAATACATTGGAGAATACAGGAACATTGACGACTGTATATACATAGAGAGAGGGCAAAGAAGAGATGAATGGGTGCTGTCAGAAAATGCTGTTGAAGTTAGAGGAAATTGGTGGTGGGTTGAAGATGAAGACATTACAATCGCAGCAGACGGAGAATGGTATCATTTGGACGATGTTGGGTTGTGCGAATACACAGGAGAATACTATCCTCACGATGAACTTGCATACGTAGAAGATTATGGGTATGTAAATGATGGAGACCTTGCATGGGTAGCTGTTGAGATTGATGGCACATGGTATCATCAGAGAGATTGTGTTAAATCAGAAATATCAGGCGATTGGATGCTTCGTAATGACGAGTTTCAACTTCCTGACGGACGTACGGTAACAGAAGAAGAGTATGATAAATGGATGGAAGAAAACAAAGAGGAAGAAGAAGAAGCTCCTTAATCAATAACAATATAAAACAAATACAATGATTAGTAATTTATTTGAAAGCATCCTTGAGGTGCAGTCATGCTCCGGCAGAGTCGAACGTATGACAAAACTAATATCAGACACGGCACGCAGGCTAGGTGCTATCGTAAATGTAAAAGACGGCAACGTGTATGTTACTAAAGGTAATCCTACATCTGAAGGTTATCCTTGCATAGTAGCTCACACGGATACTGTCCACGATATTGTACCTGACAATCAGTTCAGCGTAGGCTATGACAGGAAAAACGGAATAATCTACGGATACAATCCTGTACTTAAAAACTTTACAGGTATCGGTGGTGATGACAAGGTAGGTATCTATATAGCCCTTGCTGCTGTTGAATGGTTTGACAATATCAAAGCATGCTTCTTCAGGGACGAAGAGATAGGCTGCATAGGTAGTGGACTTGCCGACATGTCTTTCTTTTCAGATTGCATGTATGTCTTGCAATGTGACAGACGTGGTAATGCTGACTTCGTTACCAATATAAACGGCACTGACATATCATCTAAAGATTTTCAGGATGCTGTCAGTAGTATCATTACGTCTCACGGATACAAGTTTGCTAAGGGCATGACTACAGATGTAGGTAAGCTTACCCAAAGAAACGTAGGTGTAAGCTGTGCTAATATGAGCTGCGGATATTACAACCCACATCAGCCTGAAGAGATTATAGTAGTGGACGATGTGCATAACACAAAGAGTATGGTATTCGAGATAATTGAAACCATTACTAAAAAGTATCTGTTCACCCCCCCTGCCACTACATACAAGTTCAACAGCGAATACTACGGCAAATCTACGAGCTACTTAGATGACTTCTATGAGCCTAAGAGTTACAAGTGGTACGAGGATAACGAGTTGGCTGACATATACTTCCCGTTTGATGATGAGCTGGCTGGTATGAGTGATGAAGATATAGCAGACTATTGCATAGCATATTTCTTTGGTTATGAATACGTTGGCAATGATACGTACTCATACATAGACGAAGAGCTTGGCGTTCCTACATACATAAACAAAAAGGATATAGAGTTTAGTGAGCTGTGGAACATGCTAGATGACGAAGCTTACGATGTGGTATTTGCAAATGCAAATTATCTTGAAAAGCAAAGAGACTACCTGATGAAAGATAAGAAAGACAGTAAGTGCGTATCATGTGGGACCACTAAGATAAATGGTGACAGCAAACTATATTATGACGGAATGTGTTATGCCTGCCACAACGAGAAAGTATATGGGTGGTAGGCTTCACTATCACGACTTTTTGCTCGCCTTACCGCCTGACCCATTACGGGCACGATTGCGGCTCTGATGCTCTTTAACAAGCTTTCCTGACCTTGTATGGCTCATGTCCATATCATCTCCATTGCCGTAGGTTCCTGCCTTCCTGTTAGCTTTATTCAGCTTGGAGCGGTACTTCCTGCGCTCAGATGAGCTATGGTAGAGTGAATCGTATGCAGCTTTACGCTTCTTTGCATCAGGATTAGAGTCGTAGTATTTCTTTGATTTAGAAGGCATAAACAAATTTAATAACAAAAAAACAAATCAAAATGAAAAAATCATCAACAAAGTACGATGTGCTGTCTCCTGATGGATTCAGCATCCATCCAACAGACACTTACTCATCAGTAAAGTCAGCCGAAAAAGCATTCGATGAATGGAAGCAAAGGTACAAGCATCAGGGATATTACAGCTCCGTAAAGTACGGACGGATTCCGCTTCCTGAACTAAAAAGATATGTAGACATTGTAAAACTATAAACTTAAATAAAATGATATACAATTTAAATTCAGTCGGCACTGCCGTCGACACAGAAACGTTACTCACTTATCCAATGTTATCAATTGGAGGATACGATAAGAATCAGTTTGTCCATATTGACGACGTGTGTGACGAGTGGTTTAACAGTTTGTCAGACGAAGATTTCGGTACAATAGATAACCTAATCAATAATAGAAATGAAATAAATTTGGAATCTTAAACTATATGTACTATATTGCATTAAAATAAACTATATGACTAAACTTCTCGCCATATTAGGATTCGCAGCATCAGCCTGCTATTTGTGGGCGCTGTTACTTGAAATAAAAGAAAGCCGAATAAAGAAAAGAAAGATTTAGATATTCTCATAAGCCCAACAGGTGGCGTTTCTACGCCTGCCTGGAATTTTTAACTATTAAACTTAACACAAATGAAAGGAAGACTTATCTCAGTAAACAACATCCCTCACGTATACAGCGATACACTGGCTCACGCATTTGAGCTGTCAATACAAGACAGGGCAGAGCTAAATCCTGAATGGTTAGGAGCTGAATGTATGTTCAATGTTGAGTTAAACTACGCAAAGGTTATACCCAATAGTATAGTTCCTGCCAGTATAAATGCTGACGCATGGCATATCATGAGCTTGCTGAACGACGAAGAGCTGAACAGCGAACAGAAGATAGAAGCTGCTAAAGACTTTATATTCAATAACTTCTAAAATAAACACAATGGAAAAGCTAATTGAACACATGATTCAGGTTGTAGAATCAAACGCCAAGAACAATCAAGCCACCATACCTAACGTGGAAGCGTGGGCTATAGGATGGAGAGAGGAAGCCGAAAGACATAAGAAGTACTGCGAAATAGAAAAAGACCCCTGGATATTTATCTATGGCAGGTATCTTAATTCAACAAAGAACACAAGTCTTTCTGGATTCTACGATTTCTTAGAAGCAAACTATGAGGCTCCTGCCAAATTACAAACTATAAAACAAACACAATGATACACTTTGAGTATTTAAGAAAAGACGATGAAATGTACGAGGTAAGGCACGATAACTGCGGCAATGCTATACACGTATATGTATCTGAAGGAGAAGCTGTTATATTCCCTACACTTAACGACCTTGTCAGGTATGTATACCTTAACGAAAATGTAATAGACAAGTGTACAGTATACGAGGGCGCTCTACCTGGCATATACGACAGCGGAAGATACGACTATAACAGCGTAAAAAACTTAGCCAATACACTAATGAGAAGATATTATAAATGATTTCTATGGGACACGGTAAGCAAAAGAGAGATAAATATTATCAAAAGATATTGGCAAAGTCTCTGCTAAGACATAAGAAGCAACCCATTAAACAGCATACAAGGATTGTTGACTGGGATAAGTTAGCGAATCATTTAAAACCTAAGCAATGACAAAGAAAGAATACTTAGACTATAAGAACCATGACCAAATGGCTATAGTGTACGAGTACTACAAGGAAAAGTTTGATAAGTTTAAACACAAACCTTTCCTGAACAGAAAAGAATTTGATACCTTTGCCCCTATGTATGCAGAGCTTAATCAAGCCTACCAAAAGGCCTGTCAGCACTTCGACGAGAAGCTTCAGTGCATAGAGCTAAGAGATAAAGACGGCAAACTACTAATGATTTACTAAAATAAAACAGCCTCCTATTTATTAAATCTTTAAAACGGTTTAGTAAGTTATAATACAAAGGGAAAGGGGGCTGTTATTTTCTTAACATTTAAACCAAATCAAATATGAAACAGTTAATCAGCATCCAGAGCGAACTCAAAGCTCCAAAGAATCAATTCAACTCCTTTGGCAAGTACCATTATCGTAACGCAGAGGACATCCTTGAAGGACTCAAACCACTGCTCCTAAAGTACAACTGTACACTTACTATCTCAGATGAGATTAAGACAGCAGGAGATATTATCTACGTAGAATCTACGGCAACCATCCATCACGAAGAAGACAGCATATCAGTAGCAGCTCAAGCAGGTATAGACCTAAACGCTAAGGGTATGTCACAGGCGCAATGCTTCGGCGCATCATCATCATACGCACGTAAGTACGCATTAGGAGGCTTATTCCTTCTGGATGATAGCAAGGATGCAGACGCTACCAACACGCACGGAAAGGACTCCAGTCAGCTCCAGGATGCACTAGGTAAACTGTCCGGAATGAAGTCTAAGGCAGAGGCTATCGAATGGGCTAAGACATTACCGGATAACGTAAAGACCCACGCATCCTTCCGCCAGGCATTCAGTGACAAGTTCTAAACGTCAACGATTTAGTGCGCAAAACTTGACATTTTGTTCACTGGATTGAGCAATTTTACTCAATGCTTCGGAAATAAACCGATGTTATGTAGGTGATGTTGCATAACGGTCGGGTATTTGCGTAGTGTGCCAACCGCAAATGCTTGATTTAAGAACAAAACTTGATTGGCACATTATCGCAAATACTTTGTTATGTGCAGGGCTTTTGCAGAAATTTAATTAGAATGAAAAATTACAAATTAGAAAAGTTACAGAATGGAGAAACGTTTGTAACAAGTGAAAAAGGAAACTCAATGATACCACTAATTAAATCAGGGCAGGAACATAAACTTGCTCCTGTAAAGTGGGAAGATTGTAATGAAGGTGATATTGTTTATTGTAAAGTGAAAGGTAATTTTTACACTCACTTGGTTAAGGGCAAAAACAACGAAAAGGGATTGCTCATTGGAAATAATAAAGGTGGTATCAATGGATGGACAAAGCAAGTTTATGGTCGTGTGGTAGAGGTTCTTTAGCCTTGCACATAACGTTTTGCAGCCTTGCGCAGTGCGGGCTTTAAATGCACTACACTTTGTTTAACAACTAAAAATTAATAAAATGGCACAAAAGACTGATGAAACACTAAACCCCGCATTACGCAAGACTGCTGTTATATGCTGTGGCGTTTTGGAACGAATGCAACTTGGATGGATGAAACTTGAAGATGGCACGAGATGTATGCCTTACATAAAAGGTCATTCAGACGAAAATATGTATAGGGTAAATAATTGCCCTTCTTGTGGTAAATATGTTAGGGATGTGATGGTCGAGCCATAGCATATAACTACCGTATCCACGCAATGCGCATTAATACCAAAAATGGCTGAATAGGCGAAACTAAATAAGCAGTTTCAAGTCTATCTATTCATTACATTTTTAATCAAATAAGAAAATAGTAAACAAATTTTTCACTTAAACCAATAAACAATGCAAGTAACACAAGAACTATTGCAGCAAAGACCGCTGTCGTTCTCCTCACTCAAGGAGTTCATGCGCTCCCCTCAGCACTACGTCAAGTATCTTGATTCCGACAGAAAGCAAACTGAAGCTATGCTCTTTGGAGCAATCTGCCACAAGTTAATCCTTGAGCCGCAAGACTTCAACAATGAGTACATCATCGAGCCTGAGCTTGACAAGCGCACAAAGCAAGGCAAAGAAGACTACGCAGCATTCATCGCAAAGATTACCGAGCAGAATCTGACAGCTGTACCTCCTGCTACCTACGAGAAAGCAGTTGCGCTTGTAGAATCTGTTATGAAATCTGATGCAGCAAAGTATGTATACGAATCAACAATCAAGGAAGGAAGATTCGATATAACCCACGAAACTGGTCTTCCAGTATGCGGATACATTGATGGGGTAGGTAAAGACTATAACCTTGAGATTAAGATAGTATCGTCTGCCGATACTGATGACATCATGAGAGATTTCTATAAGATGAAGTACCATATCCAAGCAGGCATATACAACTGGGTGAACGGAAAGCCCATATATTATTTGGTGGTAGAGAACAATTACCCCTACCTATCCAAGGTATTCAAAGCATCCGACGACTACATAGCAGAAGGTAAGAGGCTGTTCAACAAGGCAATGAGCGACTTTAAGTTCTGCCTTGATATGGATAACTTCAGCGCAGGATATGAGTTCTACGAAGGTAAGGAACCACTCGAACTAACACTCCCTGGATGGGTAAAGGTGGGAGGTGCAGATGATTAAAACATTAGTGTGCCTAACATATAAGCTTGGATTAGGTATAATAGGATTCTATACTCTTTGTTTTCTAATAGTAAACATATCAAACCTTTTCACTTATATTAAATCTAAACTACAATGACAAAACAAAAACATGAAGACCTTGTACTGGTTCCACATGAATGGCTGCCACTTAACGCACTTGAGCTTCTGTCAGTAGACATCAAGGGCAGGGCCAGCCCTGGTCAGGCTCAGTTCTACACCAATGACCTTGGTACAGATGGCGAAGTCTACTACATCAATAACGATGGGTATCTCATCCACGAAAGCTTCAACATGAACGTGGTGGTTAGTGATACAAATATCAATTTAGGCAGACCTTCATTAGTGGTGGATACTACCCACAAGCCAGTGCTGAATCCTATACTCAAAAAACTTTATTCACAAGTTACAAATAAAATGTGTATCTTGCTGCTTCGATTCAAAGAGCATAAAGTAATAGAAGTACAATCAATCATCAGGCCATGTACACAATAGGAAATGCAATTGAAGAAACGCTATCCTCTTTAAGGGATAAAACAGGAGTTAATTGGTCAGCCCAACTCACATCAAAAGGCTTCATAGTATACCGAAAACCTAGAATGGACGACTATGTTGTAGCCGAGTATAACAAATGGAGAGACGCCTGTTGCGAAATATTCAATGTAGGTTATTACGAACTTGATAATGATGATAAAAGCAATGCTTTTGTAGCCCCAAGACATTGGTGTTGGTACATGATGACATCTGTATCTCTTATTAATGTTGACAGCGTTATAAAACTGCTTAACAATCAAAAGAATAGAACGTCTGTCCTGCATGCTATCCGTAAGATTCACTTCTATATTTACAGAAAAAACCCTGATAGAAAGTCAGTGGAAACATTCAATAAACTTATAAATCACTATTTAAACAATTAATCATGTCAAAGTACGACAATTCAAACAGCGCAGCATTATTTGCAAATGACAAAAAGGGGAATGAGAAAGCACCCGATTACAAAGGCAAAGGACAAGTAAATGGTAAAGATGTAGACCTTGCAGCTTGGGTAAGGAAGTCTGAGAAGGGCACGTCTTATCTTTCAATAACATTCTCTGAACCCTATAAGAAAGAAGGAGCGTTTAAATCTGAGAAACCAGCATACAAAAAATCTGAACCCAAAGAAGACGGTCTTCCGTTTTAACCCACAGAGTCAATGCAGTTACGAGAGCCTGCCTAAGCGCAGGCTTCTTCGTCTGCAATCGTAAAGCAAAATTCACTATCACGCATGCCAAATGTAA
>Ga0315901_10000606_pt1 | contig 53270 bp, 50 predicted proteins | sample LakEriMetagenome_10_FD_203761 | JGI IMG/M metagenome (GOLD analysis project Ga0315901, IMG submission 203761) | Freshwater fungal communities from buoy surface, Lake Erie, Ohio, United States - Buoy 2 MA116 | ecosystem: Environmental > Aquatic > Freshwater > Lake | place: USA: Lake Erie, Ohio... | reverse complement strand
GGCCATATCGCGGCGCGCGCGGCGCAATTTGCGTTTTATCTTCCCTGCCTGGGATGACGAACGCATCGCCGCCACAGTTGCCGAGATGTGGGATAATCTGGGGCGGAATTTTGCTGAATATAATGCTCTCGACCGTTTGAATTACACGGCGGATGTAACCGTCCTGGGCGCGGAGCAGGAGGCGGCGGCGATAAATTCCGGTAAGCCGATTTTGTATCTTGCGGCGCATATTGGCAATTGGGAAGTGATCGCACATTATTTCGCCAAATGCCGCAACCCGGTTACCGTTGTCTATCGTCCGGCCAATAACCGCGCGGTTGACCGCGTAATCCAATCGATTCGGGCGAAAACGGGCCTGATTTTTGCGGCCAAGGGCAAGGCCGCATCCAAGGCGTTGATCGCCAGCCTGGCGAGTCGGGGCAGGGCGATTGTGCTGATGGATCAAAAAATGGGCGATGGCGAATTACTGCCGCTATTGGGGCAGGACGCGTTGACCGGCACGGGTTGGGCGCGGTTAGCGTTAAAATATGATGGGGTGATTCTGCCCATTTACGTGAGCCGTAAAGCCGCGTGCCTAACGTTGCATATCGAGCCGCCGTTACAACCCAGTGCCTTGGGCCTGCCGGATGACAGCCAACAAGCGGCGCGGGAATTGGCAAAAATGGCGAATACGATGTACGGAAATTGGATCACTGCCCGCCCGGGCCAATGGCTGTGGCTGCATATGCGTTGGGGAAAAAAACATAATAACCTTTAAAATCAGATAGTTGGACAGGAAAAATTTTTATCTTGCACAAAAGAACAAAACGTGTACATTGACGTCACCTGCAACCTCTGTCCCCGGAGAATTTTATGGCCAATCCTTCGCTACGCGCTGTCGGCACCGACAAAGATTCGAAAAAAACCAGCACCGAGAATCCCGAGAAAAAACGCGCCCTCGATGCCGCACTGAGTCAGATCGAGCGTTCGTTCGGCAAGGGTTCGATCATGAAACTGGGCACCCAGGACAAGATCGAGGTAGAGACAATCTCCACCGGCTCTTTGGGGTTGGATTTGGCGTTGGGCATTGGTGGGTTTGCCCGCGGACGCGTGATTGAAATTTATGGGCCGGAAAGTTCCGGTAAAACCACGCTTGCTTTGCACGCGGTTGCCGAAGCGCAAAAAAAGGGCGGCACGGCCGCTTTTATCGATGCCGAGCATGCGCTTGATACCGCCTATGCCGCGAAATTGGGCGTGGATATCAATAACCTTTTAATCTCGCAGCCCGATTCGGGCGAGCAGGCGCTGGAAATCGTCGATACCTTGGTGCGTTCGGGGGCGTTGGATATTTTGGTGATCGATTCGGTCGCAGCCTTAGTCCCCCGCGCGGAACTCGAGGGGGAAATGGGCGATTCCCATATGGGCTTGCATGCCCGCCTTATGTCACAGGCGTTGCGCAAATTGACGGGCACGATTTCCCGCTCCAACACCACGGTGATTTTTATCAACCAAATCCGCTTGAAAATCGGGGTGATGTTCGGCAATCCCGAAACCACCACGGGCGGCAATGCGTTGAAATTCTATGCCTCGGTGCGTTTGGACATTCGCCGCACGGGTGCGATCAAGGACAAAGAAGAAGTTGTGGGTTCATCCACGCGGGTCAAGGTGGTCAAAAACAAACTCGCGCCGCCGTTCCGTACCGTTGAATTCGACATCATGTATGGCGAGGGTGTGTCCAAAGTGGGCGAATTGATCGATCTTGGCGTCGCTGCCAATATTATCGATAAATCCGGCGCTTGGTTCGCCTACAAGGATCAGCGCATTGGCCAAGGGCGCGAGAACGCCAAACAATTTATGCGCGATAATCCAAAAATCGCCGCCGAAATTGAAACCACTATCCGCGCCAATGCGGCCGTGGTGGCCAATAAAATGACCACCGGCCCCGAAGCGGGTGATGACACGGACGAGGGCAGCGCGGAATAATTCACGCCGCATAGGTTACGCTTCATGGTTTGTTGCAGCTGCCATGAGCATAAGAACGGGGGCCAGCCCATGGTGGGTTGGCCCCCGTTTTTTTATCCTATCGCCTGGGCCGGCAAAGTTAAAAAACCTTGCCGGGGCGCGGGGTAGGCGGTATAAATTGGCAGCTTATAGCCAACAAACTTAACCGCTAGACCCCAAGAGTACCCCATGCCCACCGGCAACGATATTCGTCAAAAATTCCTCGATTTTTTTGCTAAAAACCAGCATACGGTTTTGCCCAGCAGCGCGCTTGTGCCGCGCAACGATCCCAGTTTGATGTTCACCAGTGCTGGTATGGTGCAGTTTAAAAATTATTTCACCGGCACTGAAACCAGCCTCTATCCCCGGGTTGCGACCGCGCAAAAATGCGTGCGCGCGGGCGGCAAGCATAATGATCTGGAAAATGTCGGTTATACCGCGCGGCACCATACTTTTTTTGAAATGCTGGGTAATTTTTCCTTTGGCGATTATTTCAAGGAACAAGCGATTGAACATGCTTGGACCTTGATTACCAAGGAATATGGTGTCGACCCCAAGCGGCTTTGCGTTACCGTCTTTCACGAGGATGACGAGGCGGCAGGGTATTGGAAAAAAATCGCCGGTTTATCGGACGATAAAATCATTCGCATCGACACCGCCGATAATTTTTGGTCGATGGGCGATACCGGCCCGTGCGGCCCGTGTTCGGAAATTTTCTATGACCACGGCGACAAGATTTTTGGCGGCCCGCCGGGCAGCCCCGATGCGGACGGCGACCGCTTTGTCGAAATCTGGAATTTAGTGTTCATGCAATTCGAGCAGGTGGATAAAACCACCCGCATCGCGCTGCCCAAGCCATCCATCGACACCGGCATGGGGCTGGAGCGTTTGACGGCCGTATTACAGGGCGTGCACAATAATTACGACACGGATTTGCTGCGCGATTTGATCGAAGCTTCGGCCCAGGCATCGGGCAAGGCTGCCACTGGCAAAGAGCTGGTGTCGCACCGGGTCATTGCCGATCATTTGCGTTCTTCGGCCTTTTTGCTGGCCGATGGGGTGATGCCGTCGAACGAGGGGCGGGGCTATGTGCTGCGCCGGATTATGCGCCGGGCGATGCGTCATGCGCATTTGCTGGGTTGCACCGAGCCGTTGTTGCACCGCTTGGTGCCGTCGCTGGTTAAATTGATGGGCGGCGCGTATGGCGAATTGCAGCGCGCGCAGGCGCTGATCGCCGAGACCCTACGCATCGAAGAAGAGCGTTTCAAAGTTACGCTGGGCAAAGGATTAAAGCTATTGGACGAAGAGGTAGAAAAACTGCCCGCTTCTGCGCCGTTGCCAGGCCCCGTGGCATTTAAATTATACGATACGTTTGGCTTTCCACTTGATCTCACCCAAGATGTGTTGCGCGGTCAAAACCGCAGCGTCGATTTGCCCGGTTTCGATGCCGCCATGGCGAAACAAAAAGCGGATGCGCGCAAGGCCTGGGCCGGTTCGGGCGAAACTGGGGTGGAAAAAATCTGGTTCGAATTACGCGAAGAATTGGGCGCATCCGAATTTTTGGGTTACGACACCGATCATGCCAGCGCGCATGTCACCGCGATTGTGGTTGACGGCAAAAAACTGGATCGGGTGACATCCGGCCAGGCTTGGGTGATTTGCAATCAAACCCCGTTTTACGCCGAATCTGGTGGTCAGGCGGGGGATGCTGGCACGATTAAGCTTCCCGGCGGCAAGATTCTGACGGTGTTGGATACACAGAAAAAAGCGGGTGATTTGTCTGCCCATTGGGTGGAAATTACGCAGCCCCTACAGCGCGGCGATGCGGTGCAGTTGCAAATCGATACCGCGCGCCGCGCGGCGATTCAATCGCACCATTCCGTGACCCATTTGCTGCACGCCGCACTACGCCAAGAACTGGGGGAGCATGTTGGCCAAAAGGGCTCGTTAAATGCGCCCGAGCGTTTGCGTTTCGATATCTCTCACCCCAAACCGATGACCGATGCCGAGTTGCTAAAAATCGAGCTTGCGGTGAATGTGCGCATCGCGGGCAACACCCCGGTGACTACCCGCATTCTGCCTAAGGACGAGGCGATCGCGCTTGGTGCGATGGCGATGTTCGGCGAAAAATACGCCGATACCGTACGCGTTGTGGCCATGGGCGGCGTGGATGCTGGGGCAACCAAAGAATACTCGGTCGAGTTATGCGGCGGCACGCATGTTAAACGCACAGGCGATATCGGCTTGTTCCGGATTGTCGGCGAATCGGCCGTGGCGTCTGGTGTGCGCCGGATCGAGGCGGTCGCGGGTCAGGCCGCCCTGGCCCTAACGCAGCACGAGCGCGGGTTGTTGGAATCGATGGCGCAGCAATTGAAAATCAGCGTCGCGGATTTACCCACGCGCGTTGCGCAATTGGCCGAAGACCGCAAACGGCTCGAGCGCGAATTGTCCGAGGCCAAGCGCCAAATGGCGGCGGGCGGCGGCAATGCCACGGCGGGCGATGTCAAAACCGTCTCGGGCATGCAGTTTTCTGCCAAACATGTGCCGGGCCTTCCGGCGCGGGATTTAAAATCAGTCGCGGATTCGATTCGCAGCAAAATCGGCTCGGGCGTGATTGTGGTCGCCAGCTCGGAGGAGGACCGGGCATCTTTGGTCGTGTCGGTGACAGCGGATTTGACGGGACGGGTATCGGCAGTCGACTTGATTCGTCTGGCCACACCAATTTTGGGCGGGCAGGGCGGCGGCGGCCGTCCTGATATGGCCCAAGGCGGCGGGCCGGATGTCGCCAAGATTAACGACGCCTTCGCCGCTATCGAAGAAGCGTTGTTAAAACCTGCGGCTTAGTTGCAGTTGCTAATGTTGTGGATTGGGTGCGGGCGCTAAATGCTTGGCGAATAATTTTAAATATGGCTCTAGGCTGATGATGATTTCTATCGCTGCCGCCAGTAAATGGGTCGTGGTTATGGGTCGCACTACCGGGCCGTGACCGATGATTTGGATGCGGTTATCCATCCGATAGCTCATTTTCACGCCGCAAATATCCTTGCTGTGGCGGATGATTTCGCCGATTTCGGCGCGCGCCGTAGGATTTTGGATGGAAAACGGCATCAAGCCTGCGGTACCTTGTAATTCCAGCTGCGCATCGACGCCGCCGGTTAAAAGCGTGCCGGTGAACGCAAAGCCCAGATGCTGGAAGGTAAAGCGAATTTCTTGCTCATCGGCGCGGACGGTGATACTACCATCCGCTTGTACGCGCATGTGATGGAGCTCGACATCGGGCAGATTGGCGGCGCTAGACAGCATGGATTTTCCTTATTCTGTATTCTAGCGTTTGGTGGTTAAGGATCTATTAATTTTATGGGCGGCGTAAATACAAATGTATGCCGCCAAGGGGTTGAGTATGGCCGATCAAGATTGGAACGAAAGCATTAATAAGCGCCGCAAAGCGGTGCGGGTGCGTAAAAAAACCGGCCGCAGCAATTCATCCCAGGCCTGGATCATTCGCCAGGTCAACGACCCCTATGTGGCGGCGGCCAAGGAATTGGGGTATCGCAGCCGCGCGGCGTTTAAATTGCTGCAAATCGATAAAAAATACCGGATTTTGAAAAAAGGCCAAAATATATTGGATCTCGGCGCGGCCCCAGGCGGTTGGACCCAGGTAGCCATGGCCAAAACCGGGCCAGGCCATGTGGTTGGCATCGATTTGTTGCCGATTGATCCCATCGATGGCGCGGAATTGATTTTGGGCGATATGCGCGACGATGCGGATATCGAACGCATGCAAAACCGCTTTCCGGGCGGGGCGGATGTGGTGTTGTCCGACATGGCGCCCAACACCACGGGCGATACAGCAACCGACCATTTGCGCGTCGTAGGGTTGGCGGAAATTGCCCTGAATGTTGCTATCGCGTGTTTAAAACCCGGCGGTTGGTTTGTGTGCAAATTCTGGCAAGGCGGGGCCGAGGGGGAATTGCGCGCGTTATTGCAAAAACACTTCGCCAAGGTGCAGTATTTCAAACCCGAATCCAGCCGCAAAGATTCGGCGGAAATGTTTTTGGTGGCGAGCGGGTTTAGGCGGTAGAAGGTTTTGTATTTTTATTGCGTATATTGCAGATTAACCAAATAATTCTTGTGTTTTTGTCTCTGTTTGATATACTTGCTGTATGACCAGAAAACATCACCGCACCCGCGCTCAGGCCGCCGCCATTTCCCAAAATGCCGCTCAGGCAGCCATTTTATGCGCTTTGATGCTGGCGGCTCTGGCCTTGTTCATCGCTTAAAACCCACCGATTTTACTTTCTTATCGCGCCATAATCCTCTATGGTGCGCTGCAATCTTATTGTTGCTCATACGCCGCTGGGCTGCGCCCAAACGCTTGGGCGTGGCGGCAGTTGCCGCCAAAAAATAATAAAATATCAAACAAAGGGTTGCCGCGATGTCAATTTTTTCCGCTAAATTTTCCATTGCCGAGGCTTTGGCCTTTGACGACGTATTGTTAAAACCCGCCGCGTCCGCCGTGTTGCCGGGGCAAACCAATACCAAAACCCGCATCACCCGCAATATCGAAATCGGCATTCCCATTATCGCCGCCGCCATGGACACCGTCACCGATGGCCGTATGGCCATTGCCATGGCCCAGGCCGGCGGTTTGGGCATTATTCACCGCAACATGACGCTGGAACGCCAAGTCGCCGAAGTACGCCGGGTGAAAAAATTCGAATCCGGCATGGTCATCAACCCGCTGACAATTCATCCCGAACAACCGTTATTGGACGCGTTAAAATTGATGACCGAGGAAGGTATTTCCGGCATCCCCGTGGTTGAAACCAACACCAATAAATTGGTCGGTATTATCACCAACCGCGATGTGCGTTTTGCCACCAACACCTCGCAACCCGTGCGCGAATTGATGACCAAAGACAAATTGGTGACGGTACGCGAAGGGGTATCGCCCGAAGAGGCCAAGAAATTATTGCACCAACACCGCATCGAAAAATTGTTGGTGGTGGATGATGCGTATCGCTGCATCGGTTTGATTACGGTCAAGGATATGGAAAAAGCGAATAAATATCCGAATGCCACCAAGGACGACAAAGGGCGGCTGCGCGCCGGATCGGCCGTGGGCACGGGCAAGGACGCGCTGGCCCGGGCGGAGGCGCTGATCGATGCGGATTTGGATGTGTTGGTGGTCGATACCGCCCACGGCCATTCGCAAGGTGTCATTGAAACCGCGAAGCAGATTAAAAAAATGTCGAATTATACGCAAATCGTCGCGGGTAACGTGGCCACGGCCGAGGCGGCCAAGGCGTTAATCGATATCGGCGTTGATGCGATCAAGGTTGGCATCGGCCCCGGCAGCATTTGCACCACCCGCATGGTCGCGGGCGTGGGCGTGCCGCAATTAAGCGCGATCATGGATTGCGCCGAGGCGTGCCGCAAAAACAACGTGGCGCTGATCGCCGATGGCGGCATTCGGTATTCCGGCGATTTGGCCAAGGCGATTGCGGCTGGTGCCGATTGCGTGATGGTGGGATCGTTATTAGCGGGTACGGATGAGAGCCCGGGCGAAGTATTTTTGTACCAAGGGCGGTCGTATAAATCCTATCGCGGCATGGGCAGCTTGGGCGCTATGGCCGATGGTTCGGCCGACCGCTATTTTCAAAAAGAAGTCGATAGCATGAAATTCGTGCCCGAAGGGGTCGAAGGCATGGTGCCGTACAAAGGCCCGGTCAACCAGGTGCTGCACCAAATGGTGGGCGGATTGCGTGCGGCCATGGGCTATACCGGCAAGGCGGATATTCCATCCATGCAGGTCGGGTGTGAATTTGTGCGCATTACCGGCTCGGGCTTGCGCGAAAGCCATGTCCACGACATCACCATCACCCGCGAAGCGCCGAATTATAAATTGGATAATTAATTTCAACACACTGTCATTCCGAGCGAGGCGCGAAGCGCCGACGAGGAATCGCCTTAATGTTAAGGGGCGATCCCTCACCCCATATAGGGGTTCGGGATGACAAGAATTCTAAGGAAAAATAATGCAACTGGGCGCACGGTTATTAGCGGCGGAAGATATCTTGCAACACGCGGAGCGCGAGGGGTTGCCCTTGGACCGTGTCTGCGACACGTATTTCAAATCGCGTCGTTTTATCGGCAGCGGTGATCGCCGATTTGTATCGAACCTGGCCTTTGCCGTCATGCGGCATCAGCAAAAATTGGATTGGTGGATCACCAATTCTGAAAAACTCGCGCTGCCTATCAATCCAATCAACCGCGTGTTGGCGGCAGCCGTTTTTTTGGAAAAAATTACGCCCGAGGCGATTGCCGCCGATACCGGGCAAAAATATGGGTTGGAAAAACTATCGGCTGAGCAAACCGCTTGGCTAGAGCGGTTGGTGCGATTGGATGGTGATTTCATCAACCCGCGCATGCCGGATCATGTGCGTGCTGAATGCCCCGAATGGATTTATGCGCAGCTGGTTGCGGAATACGGCGCGGATGCGGCAGCAATTGGTATGGCCCAACAAACCGAAGCGCCGGTGGATTTGCGCATCAACACCATCATGACCGAACGCGAAGCCGTGCTGGCGGAAATTCAGGCGGCGATTCCCGATGCGGCCGAGACGCCGCATTCGCCATGGGGCATACGTTTGCTATCACGCAAAGCCTTTGGGCAGCTGCCCTGTTTGTTGGATGGCCGGGCGGAGGTGCAGGACGAAGGCTCGCAATTACTGGCGCAATTTTGCGCCGCAACCCCCGGCATGCAGGTATTGGATTATTGCGCGGGGGCAGGGGGCAAGACGCTGGCGCTGGCGATGCAAATGGCCAACAAGGGGCGGATCGTGGCGGCGGACACGGCGGAATTCCGCTTGAAAAATGCGGCGACGCGTTTGCGCCGCGCGGGCGTGCATAATTACGAATTGAAATTGCTGGACAGCGATGGGCGCAAATGGCTGCGGCGGCAAAAATCGCGTTTCGATTTGGTGTTATGCGATGTGCCGTGTACGGGCACCGGCACGTGGCGGCGCAATCCCGATTTACGCTATCGTTTTACGCCGGAATCCTTGCCCGAATTATTGACATTACAGCAAAATATTTTGACCGAAGCGGCGAATTTCCTCAAACCCGAAGGACGGCTGGTCTATGCCACGTGTTCCTTGCTGCGCGATGAAAACGAAGCGCAGATCGAAAAATTCCTGACTGCGAATCCAGGCTGGCAGCAAAAGGGCACATTGAAATTGAACCCCGCCCGCGACGGCACGGATGGTTTTTTCGGGGCGATTCTAGAAAAATAGGCTTCTTAGTTTAGCGACTGCGATGGCTGGCATAGCGCGATAAGACATCGGCGGCTGCTTGGCCGGTTGAGCCGGCGATGAAGCTTTTTGTCGCAAGGGCGAGGCTGTCGTGATCATAGCCCCCGCCTTGAAGGCTAATCAACTTCCCACCGCAATTTTTATCGGCAAAATCAGCCAACTTTTTGCTTACCCAAAACAAATCAGCCGGGCTTAATTTCCATCCCAAATTCTTTCCTTTATCCTGGCCTTCGATCATAACCCCCGACGGATCTCCCTGAAATCCATCGCATCCCACCAGCGCGACTATGGCTTGCGGTTTGAAATCACTCAGTTTTGTGAAGACTTGCTCTTCGATAACTTGGCGATATGTCCTGCCGGTAGTGCCCGCAGGCAAGCCTATATTTAACAAGTTGTCATGTTGCTGGGGCAAGCTGTTCGGGTGTGTGGAGTAATATGGATATTCAGCACCCCCGATAAGGTGCGTTGAAATGCACAAGAACTCTTTCTCGCCACCCAACGCTTTTTCGGTACCATTGGCGCGATGCATGTCCGAGATATCAACGACAGCGATTTTTTGTAATCCGTGGCGCTCGCGCAATAATTTGGCGGTTATGGCCATCCAATTAATTGTATTAAATCCCATCGCGCGATCGGGCTCGGCATGATGGCCCGCAGCGCCTGGGCCAATAACACAAAATGGTTTTTGATCTGTTGATGACATCATGTCACTGCAGGCGCGTTCAATCACGGCCCCAGAAGCCAATAAACCTTTCCATGTCTTATTGCTCATCTGAGTCTCTTCGCCTATTTCGCGGTTTTCGCCGTCAGACAAGGATTTGCCAATGGAGTTGATTGCTTCCAAGTAATTTAGGGTGTGCACCGTTTGCAAAAGTGTTGGTTCACAAAAGCCCGTAATGTTTATTCCATCTACAGCCTTGCTATGCAGGCATTCGTTAACAATTACCGCCATGCCATCGACGCCGTCGGTGGCCGCAGAGCTATCAAACAGATAACAATCTGCATGAGTGTATAATCTTAATTTCTGTTTCATCTAACTTCTGCTGTTGGCGCGCAGCCTTGCCAAAGCATCGCCAAAGTAAATGGGAATTGCCCCGGCACCTGGATATTTGGCTTTGCCGTCTAATACGGCCTGATCGAAATTGCTGCGGGCAGTTTCGATGGTATCGCCATAGCCCCGCATTTCTTGGGCGGTGCGCATTATTGCGGTTAGATTTTCCGGCACGGCATAACCCATTTCCAAGCGCTTATTCACCGCATCGGTGAAATAACGAAGGCCGTTGGGGCTGTCGCCATAATCGTCTTTGCCGAATTGCTGGTGCCAAAACTCGGTACCATCGCCAAACGCCATTTGGTAGGCCAAAAAATTCCGCATAGTTTCAGGTGATTTTGTGGGGTCGATGTACCCGTGATAATTGGATGGGTTTTTGGCCCCATTCATATTGGTGCGCACAAACAAACAGGGCAGCGGCGCGCCATCTTGCAGGTAAGTTACACCTGCAACCAACTCATACATCATGTGGCTTGCTTGTGGGACGAATTTTTTTGCCGCAAGGCTGGTTTCATCGGGCGAGAAATGTTCCGCGATAATCTCGCGGTTGATAAATCTTGCTACCGCTTTTTTGATGTCCCAAACCGGATCTTCGATCGGTATAATTACCGCGACGCCCTCGGTTGCGGTATCCTTCTTTGGACTAAGGCCAACGGCTACCCCGGTAAGTCCGGCACTGCCATAATAATTGGCGGAAATGACGGGGGTAATTTCATACCCCGTAATCTTGGCGCGCTGGACTTGTTCGGGCGGCACGGCGGATTGTTCGTAGTGCCCGGTAAAATCGTAGTTCTCGTGCAGAATCGAAAAATAGCCGAACAGAGCGCCTTTTTGGTGCCCTCCCGCATCCAGCATGATTGCAAAACGATCAAGCTGGGTTTGCAGTTTATCACGCTCGCTGGGGCTGAATTGTGGAATTGCATCGGGTTGGTAGTCGCCCAATGCCACCAGCACGCCCATTAATTCGTCTAGTTTTAAACTCAGAGCCATAATTAAGTATATCTTATAAAGATACAAAATGCAAGGTGCGGAATCTAAAGCTAATCGAGATGCTGGAAGTTAACGCTGTCGCCTTGTCGCCAGCAGCATGGCTAGCTGTGCTCGTCTTGCCGTTGCTAGCATTTGTGGACAGTTTTCAGACAAATTATAGTGGGGATTACGCAAGGTTTTATGCAATCCCAATGCCATGGTGTGGTTAAGAAAAATCACAATAGAGTTTAATTCGTTATGGCCGCGTTTATGGAATGCAACTTCCGCAAGCCGATCCAAACAGTCTTGGTAGCTGCCATAAAAATGTTTGCTAACCCGCATTTTTAGTTCGGCCTGATTGGGCCTATTTGAATTCAGAGCTAAGAACTTTTTGACATAGTTAAGATATGCGGGCGGCGACAATGCATGCAATCTATCCAGTGCTTCGTCCAAGCCATATTTTAATTTAAGCATATCTTGGGATTTGATGCGCCTTGGATGCTCCACAATCAAATTAGAAAAACGCTGTAGCGTAATTAAGATTGCATCCAGCCTCTGGTTGCGCGCTGCGAAATCTTGGGCTGTAAACGCAGAATCCTCGTCTTGTGATTGAGACGCAGTCGATGGCATTTCTGCCCAGCCTCTGAGGAGGACTAAGGTCGTGTGATTTCTACTCATTGTTTTTGTACCCTCAAAGGCGATGATACCAAAATCATTTTGCCAAATCACTTCCTTTTTTGACCGCCTTTAATTATACCTGTGCAGATGCAACACGAAAAAATCCTGATTCTCGACTTTGGCTCGCAAGTAACCCAATTGATCGCCCGCCGCGTGCGGGAGGCGGGGGTCTATGCCGAAATCCTGCCCTTTAACACTGCACCTGGAAAAATTAAGGATTACGCGCCCAAGGCCGTAATCCTGTCCGGCGGCCCGGCGGGGGTGTACGAACAAAACGCCCCATCCGCACCGCAAACCGTGTTCGACCTGAATGTGCCAGTATTGGGCATTTGCTATGGCGAGCAAACCATTTGCCACCAGCTGGGTGGCAAGGTCGAACCAGGGGCGCAGCACACCCGCGAATTCGGCCGGGCGCAATTGAAAATTGTTGATGATTGCGCCTTGTTCGATGGTGTGTGGAGCAAGGGCAAAGATTACCAAGTATGGATGAGCCACGGCGATGAAATCACCGCCATCCCGCCCGGTTTCAAGCCCGTGGGGACATCGCACGGCGCCCCGTTTGCGGCGATTGCCAATGAAAACAAAAAAATCTATGGCGTGCAATTTCACCCCGAGGTGGCACACACCCCCGATGGCGGCAAATTGCTGCAAAATTTTGTGAAAAAAATCGCCGGTTGCCGGGGCGATTGGACCATGGCGTCGTTCCGCGCCGAAGAAATCGCCCGTATCCGCGCCAAGGTCGGCAAATCGCGCGTCATTTGCGGTCTGTCGGGCGGGGTGGATTCATCCGTCGCCGCCGTGTTGCTGCACGAGGCGATTGGCGATCAATTGACCTGTATTTATGTCGATACGGGTTTGATGCGGGCGGGCGAATCCGATCAAGTCGTCAATATGTTCCGCAATCAGTATAAAATTCCGCTGGTGCATGTGGATGCGGGTACGCAGTTTTTGGGCGCGTTGGCTGGCATCAGCGATCCGGAACAAAAACGCAAAACTATCGGCAAATTATTCATCGACGTGTTCGATGCCGAGGCGAAAAAAATCGGCCAGGTCGATTTCCTGGCTCAAGGGACGTTATATCCCGACGTGATCGAGTCCGTGTCGTTCCACGGCGGGCCAAGTGTGACCATCAAATCGCATCACAATGTCGGCGGTTTGCCGGAACGCATGCAATTAAAACTGGTCGAACCGCTGCGCGAATTATTCAAAGACGAAGTGCGCGCATTGGGCCGCGAACTGGGCTTGCCCGCCGCGTTCGTGGAGCGGCATCCGTTCCCGGGGCCAGGTTTGGCGATTCGCATCCCCGGCGAGATCACGCCCGAAAAATTGCATATCCTGCGCCAGGCCGACACGATTTATTTGGATGAAATCCGCAAAGCTGGTTTGTACAACGAAATTTGGCAGGCCTTTGCGGTGTTGCTACCCGTCAAAACCGTGGGGGTGATGGGCGATGGTCGCACTTATGATTTTGTTTGCGCCATTCGCGCCGTGACTAGCACCGATGGCATGACGGCAGATGTGTACCCGTTCACCCATGAATTTTTATGCCGCGTCTCGACCCGCATTTGCAACGAGGTCAAGGGCATCAACCGTGTCGTGTATGATTACACCTCAAAACCCCCCGGCACGATTGAGTGGGAGTGAGAAGGAAGTACCGAGTACTGAGTACACTCTTGTCACCCCCGCGTAGGCGGGGGTCCATTTAAAATGGATCCCCGACAAATGCTGACGCATTTTTGGGGATGACATAGACTAAACAAAATTAAGGAAGCCGCATGCGCATTACCAATCATGATTATGAATGGCATCCAAAATATTTTGCGGTGCTGACCGGTTTAATGTGTGGTTTGTATATGATTACAGGCGTATTGAATCCAAAAATTATAGATATTTTTGGCTTATCCTTGCCGGCTGGAGTTCTAACCTTTCCGCTATGCTGCATCATCACTGATTTAATGACCGAGATTTATGGGTTTAATCGCGCGCGTCAGGCGGTATGGACAACGTTGGTTTGCACGGCGTTGTTTGCTGGGTTTACGCAGCTCGCTTTGTGGTGGCCTTCCGCTGATTTCTGGCCCCATCAAGAATCATATTCGACCATCTTTTCCACTTCGTGGCGTATTGCCCTTGCCGGTATTCTGGCCTGGTACTTCGGCGAAATTGTGAATGCCTATGTCGTATCACGTATGAAGGTTTTGCAACAGGCAAAACAAATGGGCGCACGTTTCATCGGCTCGACAGTGGTGGGGCAATTTGTTGACACGGCCATCTTTGCCTTAGTAGCATTTTACGGCGTTTTCAGTAACGCGGATTTGCTGACCCTATTTCTAAGCGGTTGGATATTCAAAGTGGGATATGAAATTGTGGCGTTGCCCATCACGATACCCGTTGCAAAATACGTCAAGCGCCTCGAAGGCGTTGAACATTTTGATCGGCAGAAATTGACGATTGTTTAGCTCTGGCCTAGAGCGACTTAAGAAACAAAATAATTTCGGCCAGGCTGTGGGCCTGTTTGATGCGGCGCTTTTGGCTGATTAAGACATATTTGCCTTTGGCGCGGTGCGCGCGGTCGCATTTAGCAATCACATATAGCGGATGGTCGAGGGGATCGGCATGCACCGCATAGGCGATCATGCCATAACGCTGATCCAAACTGGAATGCCGCCATTCGCCACGCAGCGATTTTTCGGCATACAGCCCCAATAACTGGTTTAATTCCTGGCGGGTGAAAAACGCGGCGCGGTTTTGGCGGCGATAGGCCCCAAAATTCACGACGTTATGGCTAGTTGCCCGTTTCACATTCATTCCCTAATCTTACCTAGATCTAGTTTCAGTTTGGGGCAAATTCCTATGGATTTAGTTAAAATTTGAGGCAAATCCAAAATCAGTATTCAAAATCGTTGCTGCATTGCACGGAATTGAAATTTACTTGCGCAAGATAGTAATCGCCACCGGGCCTAGGGTGGGGCTAGAAGCTTGATTCCACGGCACAAAAACGCTACAAGCGCATAAGCAATTTTATAACCGCAAGGACGTGCCCATGGCGATTGAAACCCCGCTCTGCAATTTTGGCGAAAAGCCCCATGCTTTTACCCTGCCAGGGGTGGATGGCAAAACCTATGGTTTGGCCGATGCCCAGGGGGAAAAGGGCACTTTGATTATGTTTATTTGCAATCACTGCCCCTATGTCAAGGCGGTGATCGGGCGAATTGTCGCCGATGTGGCAGAATTGAAAAAACTGGGTTTTGGCGTGATTGCGATCAATTCCAACGATCCCATCACCTATCCCGAAGACAGTTTCGACAACATGAAAATTTTTGCCGAGCAGCATAATTTCAACTTCCCTTATTTGTTCGACGCAACCCAACAAGTGGCGCAGCAATATGGCGCCGTGTGCACCCCCGATTTTTTTGGCTACAACGCCATGGGTGAATTGCAATATCGCGGTCGTTTGGACGCATCGCGCAAAGAAGCTGCCCCGAATGCCCGCCGCGACTTGCTGGAAGCATTCCGCCAAATCGCTGCCACAGGCCAAGGACCACGGGAACAATTCGCCAGCATGGGTTGCGGCATCAAATGGCGCGCGCAAGCCGCTTAATCAACCAAGGAAGCATAACATGGATATTTTAGACGAAATCAAAGAAGATCTGCGCAGCGAGCAGGCCAAAAAATTCTGGCATAATCACGGCCGGCATATTCTGGCCGCCGTTGCTATTTTGGTGCTGGGCACGGGCCTGTGGTCTGGATTGCAGCAATATAATCAACACCGCGCGGCGATTGATTCGGAAAAATTTTCGGCCGCGGTGCAATTGGCGGATGACCAAAAGCGCGATCAAGCTTTGGCTGAGCTGGCTAAAATTTCCAACGAGGCAGGTGCTGGTTACAAAACCTTGGCGCTGTTTTCCGAAGCCAATTTGCAAATCAAGGCTGGCGACAACAAGGCTGCTGCCGCAACGTTTGACCGCTTGGCGGATAACCGCGCCATTGATCCGATGTACCGGGAATTGGCAACGATCTATAGCGCAAATTTGCAATTGGATTTTCCGCAGCCGGAATTCGATAAAATCTTCGACCGTTTGCAACCGTTGACGGCGACGGGCGGGGCCTGGCGCTATTCTGCTTTGGAACTGCAAGGCCTGGTTCGCGCGCAGCAAGGCAAAAAAGATGAGGCGGCGGCGATTTTTGCTCGCCTGCAGGCCGATGCGCAAACCCCAAGCGGGATCAAGGCACGGGCCGAGCGTTGGGCAAGCCAGCTGCTGTTCTAGCAGCTTGGCGCTAGCAGATTTTTTATACCCGGCGCTCTGCCGGGCAGGGACGTATGGATATGACCAAGCGTTACATGGCGATTTTGCTGCTGGCACTGGTTTTGACTGGCTGCGGGGGCAATGAATGGTTCGGCAAGGCCGAGGCGCCGCCACTGCCCGGCGAGCGCAAGCAAATTCTACGCAAGCCAAATACCCTATCGCCCGAGCCGTTATTGGCCGATCGTCCCGTGCAAATCAACGATGCAGCGGCAGTTACATTATGGCCGATGAGCGGCGGTTTTCCCGATCATGCGTTGGGCAATTTGGCGCTGAACGCCGATCCGTTGCAATTGGCCTGGACGGCAAAAATCGGCAGCGGCAAAAGCAAGAACAGTTATTTACTGGCGCAGCCCGTCGTCAGCGAAGGCAAGGTTTATACCCTTGATACCGATTCCGAATTGCGCGCCTTTGCGCTGGCGGATGGGCGCGAATTATGGTCGCTGGATCTGTTGCCCAAGGGCGAGAAGCGCGACATTATCGCCAGCGGCGGTCTAGCTATTGATGATGGCAAGATTTTTGTGGCTACCGGCTATGCCGATTTGGTCGCCATCGATTTGGCCACGGCAAAAATTTTATGGCGTCAGCCGGTGTCCAGCCCGCTTAGGACGCCGCCCACGGTTGCTTTGGGCCGGGTGTTTTTACTGCCCGTAGATAATCGCTTGACGGTATTGAATGCCAAAGATGGCTTGTTGGATTGGAGTTACGAGGGAGTTGCCGAATCCGCCTCGTTACTGGGCGGCGCCGCCCCCGCCGTAAGTCCCAAGGGCATCGCGGTTGTGCCCTTTAGCAATGGCGATTTGCTGGCGTTCGATGTTAATGGCGGCCGCCAAATATGGAACGAGAATTTAATCCGCGTGCGCCGGGGCGATTCCATGTCTGCCTTGTCGACCGTGCAGGCTGCGCCGGTGATTATTGGCGCGCGCGTGTTTGCGATTGGCCACAGTGACCGCAGCATGGCGATTGATCTATCGAATGGTGATCGGTTGTGGGATTTGCCCATTGGCGGTACACAGACGCCGTGGCTGAGCAATAATTTTTTATTCATGCTGGATAATGAAAATCAGCTCTTGGCAATCGAGATGGATTCGGGGCTTTTAAAATGGCGCGTGGCACTGCCCGCAGCTGAAAAAGGCGATCCGGCAATCGCCTATGCCGGACCGGTTTTGGCTGGCGGTCGCCTTTTGGTTGCTTCCAGCGATCAAAAACTGCGCAGTATGGATATTCAATCCGGCCAGACCCTGGCCAGTTATGATCTGCCTGGACCGGTGTCGATCCAGCCCGTATTGGCCGACCGTACTTTGCTGTTGCTGACCCAAGACGGCAAGCTTTTGGCCTATCGGTAAGCATCATGTCCAAAACGCAGTTTCGTATTGCCATCGCCGGCCGCCCTAATGTCGGCAAATCGACTTTGTTCAACCGTTTGGTTGGGCGCAAATTGGCGATTGTGCATAATACGCCCGGTGTCACCCGCGATTGGCAAGAAGCACGCGGCGAGTTGTTCGGGTTGAATTTTAATATCATCGATACGGCTGGTTTGGACGATCATGCGCCGCGTGGCGATTTAGGCCAACGCATGACCGCGCATAGCTGGCAGGCCATTACGATGGCGGATTTGGTGCTGTTCGTTGTAGATGGCACCACGGGCGTGGTCGCCGAAGATTTAAAAATAGCCCAAGCTTTGCGCAAATCGGGCAAGCCGATTTTGCTGTTGATCAATAAATGCGACCGCAAAGACAGCGAGCCCAGCGCCGAATTTTACCGTTTCGGCTTTGCCGCAACGATACCCATATCCGCCGCGCACGGCGAGGGGATGGACGCGCTGGCGGAATACATGCGCGAATACATCCCCGGTGCGGATAGCGAGGAAAACACCCCAGCCCCAGGCGAGCGGCCAATTAAAATCGTGGTGGTTGGCAAACCCAATGCGGGCAAATCGACCTTGATCAACCGCATTCTGGGGCAAGAGCGCTTGTTGACCGGGCCCGAGGCGGGGATCACCCGCGATGCCATCGCCATTCCTTTTTCCAGCCGTGGCCGCGATTATGAATTGGTTGATACGGCGGGTTTGCGCAAAAAAGCCAAAGTCCAAGAAACTTTGGAGCAAATGGCCACGGGCGATACGATTCAGGCGTTGAATTTCGCCGATGTGGTGTTGGTGATGCTGGATGTGAGCCAGGGCGTGACCCATCAAGATCTGACCATTGCTGCGCTTGCCGCGAACGAGGGGCGGGCCGTGGTGCTGGTCATCAATAAATGGGATTTGACCGTAACCAAGCAAGAGACCAAAAAAAGCATCGTGCAAATCGTCGAAAAATCCATGCCGCAAATGAAGGGTTTGCCTGTAATTTACATTTCAGCCAAAGAAAACAGCGGTATGGATAGCGTTTTTAAAGCGATAAATTCGGTTTACACCGCATGGAATAAACGCATTTCGACGGGTAAATTGAACAATTGGCTGCGCAAAACGGTTGAATCTTATCCGCCGCCTATGGTCAATCGCCGCCGCCTGAAATTGCGGTATGCCACACAGATCAAGACTAGGCCGCCGACGATTGTGATGTTTGTCAACGATTCCTACAATATGCCGCAAACATACGAAAAATACTTGGTTAACCGTATGCGCGATGAATTTGGGCTGGCGGGCGTGCCGATCCGGCTTTATTTGCGCCAGGGCGAAAATCCCTATGACGAAAAAGATTAGGGCTTGTGGGCGATTTTCCTTTGTATCGTCTGCTACGGATAGGCTAGGGTACGGCCCATCCATTTCGTGTTCTTAAGGTCTGTCAACCATCCTCATCCCCGTTGTGTCCATGTCCATAGCGCTGCTTGCTTTTTACCTCTTTGCCGCCTTGACCGTATTATCCAGTTTAATGGTCGTCTCCGCACGGCATCCGGTGCATGCGGTGTTGTGGCTCATTTTGGCGTTTTTCAATGCGGCCGGACTGTTTTTATTGGCGGGTGCTGAATTCTTGGCCATGCTGTTGGTGATCGTTTACGTTGGTGCGGTTGCGGTATTGTTCTTGTTCGTGGTGATGTTGCTGGATGTGGATTTTGCCGCCTTGAAACAAGAAGCGCGTAAATTTTTACCCATCGGCGCTGTTGTGGGCGGTATGCTGTTGGTTGAATTGTTATTGGTGGCGCATTATTGGCAGGATGTAAAAACCGCATTGCCTGCATCTTCGCCAATGCCTGGCGATTTGACCAACACCCAGGCCCTGGGCATGGTCCTCTATACCGATTACTTTTTGGCCTTCCAATTGGCCGGCATGATTTTGTTGGTGGCCATGATTGGGGCGATTGTATTGACTTTGCGCCAAAGACCGGGCGTGCGTCGCCAAAACATCAGCACGCAAGTCAATCGCCCGCGCGGCGATGCCGTTGAAATCGTCCCCGTGACAAGCGGGCAGGGCGTGAGGTTGGAGAAATAACATGGAAGCCGCAATCCCGCTCGGACATTTTTTAACGGTCGCTGCGATTGTATTCGCCATCGGCATTTTTGGTATTTTCCTGAATCGTAAAAATGTAATCATCATTTTGATGTCGATTGAATTGATGTTGCTGGCGGTGAACATTAATTTTGTGGCCTTCGCCGCCCACAATCACGATTTATCCGGTCAGATTTTCACCATGTTTATTTTGACCGTCGCTGCCGCCGAGGCTGCCATTGGCCTTGCCATTTTGTTGGTTTTTTTCCGGCTGCGCCGCAGCATCGCGGTTGAAGACATCAGTTCCTTAAGAGGGTAAAAAGAATGTATCTTGCCGCCGTTTTTTTGCCGTTGCTTGGGTTTTTGCTAGCCGGGTTGTTTGGCCGTTTTATTGGCGACAGGGGTGCACAGATTGTTACCACTGGCTGTATGGGGATGGCGGCGGTCATTTCGATTTATCTGTTTACGGTGATCCCAGAGAATGCGGCGATGACGCTGCCAGTTTTGGATTGGATCAATTCCGGCACGTTATCGTTTTCCTGGGCATTGCGTTTCGATGCGCTTAGCGCTGTGATGCTGCTGGTGGTCAATGTGGTATCGTTTTTGGTGCATCTGTATTCCATCGGCTATATGAGCCACGACAAATCCATCCCCCGGTTTATGGCTTACCTATCCCTGTTCACCTTTATGATGTTGATGCTGGTCACATCCGATAACTTGGTGCAAATGTTTTTCGGCTGGGAAGGCGTGGGCTTGGCATCTTATTTGCTGATCGGATTCTGGTTTGAAAAGCCCGAGGCGAATGCCGCCGCGATCAAGGCGTTTGTGGTCAACCGGGTCGGCGATTTTGGCTATGCCTTGGGAATTTTTGCGATCTTTGCGTTGTTCGATTCCGTCAGTTTTGATGTGATTTTCGCCAATGCCGGATCGGTCAGCGGCGTATATTGGAATTTGCTAGGTTTCCAAGTCCATGCTTTGACCCTGATCGGGTTTTTACTGTTCATCGGCGCCATGGGCAAATCCGCCCAATTGTTTTTGCACACCTGGCTGCCCGACGCGATGGAGGGTCCAACGCCTGTATCCGCCTTGATCCACGCTGCGACCATGGTTACGGCCGGGGTGTTTTTGGTTTGCCGCATGTCGCCATTGTTGGAATACGCCCCGATGGCTTTGGCGTTCATTACGGTTGTAGGCGCATCGACAGCTTTTTTTGCGGCCACGGTGGGCTTGGTACAGAACGACATCAAGCGGGTGATCGCTTATTCCACTTGCAGCCAGCTTGGTTATATGTTTTTCGCTTGCGGCGTCGGCGCCTATGCGGCGGGCATGTTCCATTTAACGACCCACGCATTTTTCAAGGCGTTGTTGTTTTTGGGCGCAGGCTCGGTAATTCATGCGATGAGTGGGCAGCAAGATTTGCGCCGTTTTGGCGCTTTGTGGCGCGTGATTCCGGTGACCTATGTGTTGATGTGGCTAGGCTCTCTGGCGCTGGCGGGAATCCCGCCTTTTGCCGGCTTCTTTTCCAAAGATATGGTGCTGGAAACCGCTTGGGCAGCGCAGACTGCGGTTGGACAATATGCTTATTGGTTGGGCGTGGCGGCGGCATTTTGCACCGCGTTCTATTCCTGGCGGTTGCTGTTGCTAACTTTTCACGGTCCCTATCGCGGCGATGCCGAGGCGTTGGACCATGCCCATGAATCGCCTTGGGTGATGCTGATCCCGCTTGGTGTCTTGGGGCTGGGTGCTGTGTTCGCGGGCTATGTCCTCAAAGACAGTTTTGTTGGCCACCATTATGCCGAGTTTTGGGGGGCGGCTTTGTTCTCCGCACCTGGCAACAACGTGATCGAAGCGGCCCATCAAGTTCCTGCCTGGGTCAAGTTTACGCCGTTGATTGCGGCCTTGTCGGGCATCGGTCTGGCGTATGTGTTTTACATGATGGCCCCCGCTTTACCGGGGCGGCTGGCAAAAGCGTTGCCCCGGACATATCAGTTTTTGTTAAACAAATGGTATTTCGATGAAATCTATGACCGCCTTTTGGTAAAACCCGCGCTTCGCTTGGGCCGTTTTCTATGGATCGAGGGTGACGGTAAAATCATCGACGGCCTGGGGCCGAATGGTTTGGCCGATGCATCGCGTCGCGTCGCTGGTGTGTTATCGCGATTGCAAACCGGTTTTGTTTACCAATATGCGTTTGTCATGTTGATCGGCCTGGTGGCGTTTTTGTTATTCTTTACGTTGCGCATTTGGTGGGGTTAATTCATGTTCGGCTTGCCAATTTTATCCGTTTTGACGTTTTTGCCGCTGGTAGGCGCGTTGCTAATCCTGGCGATTCGCGGCACGCCGGATCAGGTGGCGCGCAACGCGCGCTTTACCGCCTTGTGGTTCACGGGCGCAGTCTTTTTGCTGTCGCTTGGCCTATGGAACAATTTTGATCCTACCAAGGCGGATTATCAATTCGTCCAACAAATTCCATGGATCAGCGATTTAGGCCTGAATTTCACCATGGGCGTGGATGGCATTTCCTTATTTTTTGTGGTGCTCTCCGCCTTCCTGAGTTTGATTTGCGTGATTGCTAGCTTCCATTCAGTGCACGAACGCGTGCGCGAATACATGGTCGCGTTTCTGGTTCTGGAAACCTTGATGATCGGCATGTTCTGCGCCTTGGACATGTTTTTGTTTTATGTATTCTTTGAGGGCGTTTTGATCCCGATGTTCATTATCATCGGTGTGTGGGGCGGGGCGCGGCGGGTTTACGCGTCGTTCAAATTCTTTTTATATACCTTGCTGGGATCGGTTTTGATGCTGGTCGCTATGATCGCCATGTACCTTTTGGCGGGCACGGCGAATATGGTAGAGCTAAGCCAATTCACCTTCCCGGTCGGCATGCAGTACTGGCTGTTCCTGGCTTTTTTCGCCTCGTTCGCGGTCAAGGTGCCGATGTGGCCGGTGCATACTTGGCTGCCCGACGCACACGTCGAGGCGCCAACCGGCGGTTCGGTGATCCTGGCCGGGGTGTTGCTGAAAATGGGTGGCTATGGATTTTTGCGCTTTTCGTTGCCGATGTTTCCCGATGCGACGGTGTTCTTCACCCCGATGATGTTCGGGCTTAGCGTTGTGGCAATTATCTATACCTCGCTCATCGCCCTGGCGCAGCAGGATATGAAAAAACTGATCGCCTATTCCTCGGTCGCGCATATGGGCTTTGTGACGATGGGTATTTTCGCCCTTAACACCCAAGGGGTCGAGGGGGCGATTTTCCAAATGCTGTCCCACGGCATCGTATCGGCCGCGCTATTTTTATGTGTCGGCGTGTTATATGACCGGATTCATTCGCGGGAAATCTCCGCCTATGGCGGGGTGGTCGAAAAAATGCCGCTTTATGCCACGGCGTTTATGATTTTTACCTTTGCCTCAATCGGTTTGCCCGGTACGTCGGGCTTCGTTGGTGAGTTTCTAACCCTGGTGGGTGCGTTTCAGGCCAATAAATTCGTTGCGGCTGTGGCCACTTTGGGTGTGGTTTTGGGCGCGGCTTATGCTTTGTGGCTGTATCGCCGAGTAGTCATGGGCAAGATTGAAAAACCATCGCTTTTGTCCTTGCGCGATTTGCATTGGCAGGAAACCGCCATGTTCGTACCGATGATTTTGGTGGTGTTGTGGATGGGGATTTACCCGCAATCGTTTTTAAAGCCGATGGCCCCGGCGGTCGACAAATTATTGAACGAATTTCACGCGGATTTAAACCGCACCGCCGCTATGGATACGGATGGCGTTTATTCCTGCCCGATTCCAGCCAGCGACGATACCAGCATACAGGATATTTAACATGGTCGAGCTTTATGATTTCAAGGTGCTGATTCCCGAATTCACCTTGGCGATATTGGCGATGCTAAGTTTGCTGTGGGGCGCTTTTGCCAAGCCTGCGGATGCCTTCCGCCAGGTATTTGTCCTGGCGATGATTTCGCTGGCGGTCGCGTTTTATGCGGTTATCCAGGTGCATGTCCTGCATAATGCGGTTCGCCCCGATTATGTTGGTTTTGCGTTCAATAACTTGTTTCGCGTTGATGCCTTTGCCACGGTTGCCAAATGTTTGATCCTGGTGGCGGCGGGTTTCAGCATGATCTTGGTGCCTAGGTTTTTTGCGCAAAACGACGGCGCGCGCTTCGAGGTGTTTGTCCTGATTCAATTGTCGGTTTTGGGCATGATGTGCATGGTCTCGGCCAATAACTTCATCACCCTTTATGCCGCATTAGAACTGCAAAGCCTGGCGCTATATGTGCTAACCACGATGCAAAGCCAATCCAGCCGCGCCACCGAAGCGGGTTTGAAATATTTTGTTCTCGGCGCATTGTCGTCGGGATTGCTGCTATTCGGCATATCATTGGTTTATGGCACAACCGGACATATCGATTTCATTTCGGTGGCCACGATTTTGACCGGGCAGGATTGGCAGCAGAATTTAGGTTTATTGACGGGCTTGGTGCTGATTGTCATTGGCCTTGCCTTCAAGGTTTCGGCTGTGCCGTTCCACATGTGGACGCCCGATGTGTACGAGGGGGCGCCGACGCCAATCACGGCGTTTTTATCCGTGGCGCCCAAAATGGCGGCGATGGCATTGATCGTTCGGGTATTGGGGACACCTTTTGGTTCGCACCCGGAAATGTGGCAACAAATTATCGTTGTCTTGGCAGGTGCCTCGATGTTGTTGGGATCTTTTGCTGCTTTGCGCCAGACCAATATCAAACGGCTTATGGCCTATAGTTCGATTGGCCATATGGGATTTATTTTAATGGGCCTTGCAGCCGCTACGCCCGAAGGGGTGCGCTCGCTTGTGGCCTATATGGGTATTTATTTGGTCATGTCGGTGGCCGCCTTTGCCGGAATTTTGGCGATGCAGCGCCGGGGGCAGAATGTCGAAGCCATTGGTGATCTGGCCGGATTGGGAAAAACCCAACCGGTGATGGCCGCTGCTTGGTTGGTGGTCCTATTTTCTATGGCGGGCATTCCGCCATTGGCCGGGTTTTTTGCCAAATTATATGTGATCCTGGCTGCGGTAAAAGCCGGATTGATCCCACTTGCGGTCATAGCCGTCCTTAGCAGCGTTGTGGCGGCATATTATTATTTGAATATCATTAAAATCATGTATTTCGATTCCCAAGACGATGCGTTGGATCGCCATCCGCCTTTGGAATATCGCTATCTCCTTGTGGGTGGCGCTGCGGTGTTGGCATTGTTCTTGGTTCTGCCCGATTGGTGGCTGAACTGGTCGGCGCATGCGGCCGGCATTTTATACGGAACTTCACCGATTGGACTCTAGCCTAATCGCGCGGCATTATTATTCGCAGCTGGATTCCACCCAGGACGAGGCGATTCGACTGCTCGAAGCGGGCAGTGCCTTGCCGTTATTGGTAGTTGCAGATTCGCAGACAGGCGGGCGCGGGCGGCATGGCCGCCAATGGCTTTCACCCGCTGGCAATTTGTATTGCAGTCTATTGTTAAAACCGCCGGTGGATTTATCCCGCTTGCCGGAATTGTCTTTTATCGCGGCCTTGTCCCTGCATGCCGCTTTATCGGCGTTGGGGGCGCGGGAGTTGCGTTTGAAATGGCCGAACGATGTTTTGTGCGATGGTAAAAAAATCGCCGGTATTCTTTTGGAAAGCGCACCGCAACAAACAATCGTGATCGGTATCGGCGTGAATTTGGTATCGCACCCAGCGCAGGCGGTTTTTCCAGCTACGGATTTGCTGGCTGCTAGCGGTGTTAAGGTGCAGCCGATTGATGCCATCGAGCGCTTGTTAGAGGAGTTTGCGGGGCTATATGATGCTTGGTTACGCTTTGGCTTTGAGCCGTTGCGCCAGGCCTGGCTCGGGCAGGCGGCGTTTTTAGGACAAAACATTCAATTGCGCGACCCAAGCGGCGCGGGTGCCGGACCAAGCGGTGTGTTTGTAGGGCTTGCCAGCGATGGTGCTTTGTTGTTACAAACGGCGGACGGCGAAGTCAAAAATATTTTCTCGGGCCAGCTGGTTGCCGCATCCTAGAATCTGCCGCCATCGGGCCGCAATATCGCTTTATAGCATTTATGTAAAACGCCAAACATACAGGTAAATATTCAATCATGGTAAAACCCATTAAACCCACTGCCGATGAAGTGTTATATGTGCCGCTGGGCGGGGCAGGCGAAATCGGTATGAATATGTATGTCTATGGCCATGCGGGTAAATGGCTGTTGATCGATGCGGGCATCAGTTTTGCCCATGACGGCATCCCCGGCGTCGAGCTGTTGATGCCTGATCCCGATTTTATCATGGAACATGCGGATGACGTCGTTGGTTTGGTTGTCACCCATGCGCACGAGGATCATATCGGCGCCATCGCCTATGTGATCGAGGAATTGGGCTGTCCCATCTATGCTACCCAGTTTACGGCGGCGATGATCCGCACCAAGCTGGATGAATTTGAATTAAGCCGTAAAATCAAGATTCATATCGTCGAGGCGAATGATCCCATAGATGTTGGGCCGTTCGGCATCAGCTATCTGCCCCTGACGCATTCGATACCGGATAACCACGGCCTGGTCATTACCACCAAAATCGGTAAAATTTTTCACACTGGGGATTGGAAATTTGATCCAAATCCTGGCCTTGGCCGCCCCAGCGACCTTGCGGCACTGCGCGCACTGGGGCAGGAGTCGGTGTTGGCGATGATGTGCGATTCGACCAATGTGTTCGAACCTGGCCACAGCGGCTCGGAGGTTGAGGTCACAAAAAGCCTGACCAAAATCATTGCGGGCTTAAGCGGTCGGGTCGCGGTAACGATGTTCGCCAGTAACGTTGCCCGCTTACATTCGGTTATTCAAGCCGCGATCGCTGCCGATCGGCAAGTGGTTTTGGCCGGACGGTCGTTGCACCGGGTCTATGAAATCGCCACCAAGCTTGGGTATATCGAGGACTCGCCCCATGTCGTGGACGAAGATCAAGCCGGATATTTCCCAGACGACAAGGTGCTATTTATTTGCACCGGTTGCCAAGGGGAGCGGCGTTCGGCTTTGGCCAAGATTGCGGCGGGCGAGCATCGTCATATCGAACTGGGCAAAGGCGATCATGTTATTTTTTCATCGCGCGAAATCCCCGGCAATGAAATCGCCATCCAACAATTGCAAAATTCCTTGGCCCGCCAAGGGGTAAATTTGATTACCGCACACAGCCATTTTACCCATGTGTCCGGCCATCCATATCGCGATGAATTGTCGGAAATGTATCGTCTGGTCCGGCCCAAGGTTGCGGTGCCGATGCATGGCGAATTGCGGCATTTGCAAGCGCATGTGGAGCTTGCCAAGGAAATGCAGGTCGGCACCGCGCTGGTCGCACAAAACGGCCAAATGCTGCGCCTTACCAAGCAAGGCGCGTCCTATGTGGACGAGATCGATACCGGCGTTCTGGCATTGGATGGCGGGCAGTGGATCAGCCTGAAATCTGAATTGCTCAAGGAAAGACAAAAATTTACCTGGAACGGTGCTATCGCCATCTCCGCCGCCATCGATCAAAAGGGGCGGTTACAAGACGGCACCCAAGTATCGCTGATCGGGGTGATGGAGCAAGATCAACACGACGAGACGATTGCGGAAATTGAAAGCCAAATCGCCAAAACCATATCCGGTTTGAGCAAGGCAGAATTGCGCGACGACAAGGTTTTGGCCGATAAAATCCGCATCGCCGCGCAACGTGTCGTACAGGCGGCATCGGGCAAAAAACCGATTGGCCGCGTGCATATCGTAAGGGTGTAAAATGTCCACCAATTGGTTCATTTTGCTGACCTCATATTTTGTTGTTTGGTGGACCGTGTTGTTTATGGTTTTGCCATGGTCGGTGCAGCGCGACGACAATCCGGTCATTGGCCATGATCGTGGGGCGCCGAAGCAACACAGAATCGGCCAGAAATTTTTGCAAACGAGCTTGTTAGCGGCGGTGATTTGGGGAGTGCTGTTTATTCTGGCGCATTACGGTGCATGGGATAAACTGATGGAATGGATTAGCGATGGGCAATTATAGAGCGTTTATTATGTGCGTGACATTGTGCTGGGGACTAAGCCTCCCCGCTTATGCCGTTGAAATCACGGTTACCAGCGAAGATTGCGCGCAGTTAGAGCAAAAGGAACAGCCGGTAAACGACGCCGCCTATGTTCCGGGCGTAGATGCCTATGGCCAGCCCGTGCCCGTGGCCGAGGCAGATGTGCCGGGCGACAAGATCGAGTTACCAAAGAAGATTCGTATCCCATTGGATCTGAACATAGCGGTGCCGGGTGATCCAGGCATTCGCAATCCAGGCCGCCCGTTCGGCCGTTTTGAGAGCCGTGCAGAGCTGGGCGAAATAACTTATGACCGCGATACAGGGGAGTTTTTGCTTAACGGTAAAAAGCTGCCGCAAAATGCCGATGTGGCGTTACGCAATGCTTGCAGCAGCATTAGCGTCAAGCAATAGTCGTTTTTATGGATTGATTTGCTTGCCGAACGGCATAATCGTGCCGTCTAGCCTGGCGCCGTCTAAAATCGCATCTGCCAAGTTGGCACCTTGCAGATTCGCCTGGGTTAAATTGGCGTCCCGCAAATTGGCCCCCGCCAGATTGGCATAGCGCAAATCCGCGCCCGATAAATCCGCCTGGCGCAAATCCGCCCCAGACAGGTTGGCTGGCCAGGTTTTGCCGGTGGGGCGGCCATCGCCGCTGCGGATCGTAACCGGTCCTAAATTGCTGTTTGCCAGTTTGCTGCCGGTCAAATTGGCCCGCTCGAAATTGATGCCTTCCATGGTGGCAAGCGAGAGATCCGCGCCGCTGAGATTCGCGCCCGAAAAATCAGTCATGACCAATTGCGCCTGGCGAAGCTTGCCGCCTTGCAGGTCGCAACCGGATAATTCGGCCCCCGACAAATCGCTGCCTTGCAAATCCAGCAGCGCCAAATTGGCTTGCCGCAACTGCGCGCGCTGGCCTTCGCGGCCGTTGCTTTGCACCCATAACTGGTGACTACGCAGCGCGGCATTCAAATCGGCGGGATTATTCTTGTGCTCGCCGGCAACCGGGTTGACCAGCGGCTGCTTGATCAGCGCCCCGGCCAGATTGGCCTTGGCCAGGCTGATGGGGTCGATCACGGCCGCACTTAGATTCGCGCCCGAGAAATTGGCATTGGCCAGGTTGGTTTCAGTCAGATTCGCGCTGGTAAGATCCGCGCCGCTAAGGTTGGCGTTTTGTAAATTGACGCCCGATAGATTTACGCCGACCAGGGCCGCGCCCTGCAAATTGGCGTTGGTCATGTTGGATTTGCTTAAATCCGCGCCCGTCAAATTGGCGTTATCCAGGCGGGCGTTCTGTAAATCCGAACCGGCCAGCGAGGTACGCATGATCTGATTGGGCGTATCGTTGTTGTACATTACCATGGTGCCGCTGCGAAAATCCGCGTCTTGAAGATTGGCGTGATTGAAATTGGCATCGCGGATCAGCGCGCCGCGCATGTTCGCCCGCAGCAAGTTGCAGTTGGAAAAATTGGTGTGATCCAAGTTGGAACAGAACAGATCCGCAAAGCTAAGGTCCGAGCCGGATAGATTCGAATCCTGCAAGTTTGAGCCAGAAAATTTAGCCGACTTTAAATGCCGTTTAAGCAGCTTAAAGCCTTCCATATCGCAGCCGGATAAATTCATCCGCTTGCCACCAGGCTGATCGCGCAGCCATTTTTCATGCCGCTCGATAGCTTCCATAATCTCATCGCGGTCCATTTTACCAACCATCGACAGTCAGACGTAATGCTCGGGGTTGATCCGGACGGTCGAAATCCAAATGGTTCTCAAGCGCCAGGCGGAAATATTTGCGGTCGCAAATGGCCAATATTTTTTGGTAACCGATGCTACCCTCGATTGATTGCATGCTAAGGCCAGATGCAGTCAACGCCGCTTCGGTCAAAAGATTCTTGTTTTGATCGAGCATCGGGTAGCTGACGAAGCCTGCGGGATCGGTTTTGCGGATGTTGGATTCGATATCGTCCAAAACCCGCCGCGCAATCATGCGGCATTGTTGATCGATCGCATCAAGCAGAACGGGAGGTTGCATAGGGCCCAAGTCTTTGTATGTCTTCGCTTTATTCTTAAACTTACTGTACAGCCACTACCACTAACAGGCATTGATTAAGATTATTTTAAATTTTGCTGTGTCCTTCGCATGACGGATGGCGGCAAACTTAGCGGAATCAAGGCTAAGCGCTTGAATATTCAATAAAACCTGGCTTGAATGGCCTATGCCTAGCTATTTTTCACTGCTCGATCAGCAGCGCGATCTGTGCGCCTTTACGTTGCGCCCTGGATTGGGGCAGGCTTGGTTGTTTCATTACGTCAATCAGTGCTTTTTAAAGCAGTCTGGATTTGCCAAAGAGCAAGTAATCGGTAACCAGCCCGAGGATTTGCTGCTTACGGCCGATCTGGCCGCTTTTCGCCACCATCTGCAACAGGCATTACAGGCATCCGGCGCCTATCATTTTTACCAGGTACTAATTTTACCGCGTGGCCGATTGTATTGGAATTTCACGTTGTTGGCAGAACGCGACGAGACCGGTCAGGCGACGCAATTGCACGGCACGGCTATCGATCTTAGCGATTTACGCCGCTTGGAGCAGGCGCTGCAAGAGGTCGAGCGTAAAAATCGCGCCCTGATCGCCGCCATGCCCGATGCGATTTACCGCTTGGCGGGGGATGGGACGTTTATTGATTTGGAAGCGGGCAAAGACACGATCATGGGTATATCGCCGATGCAGCTTTTGGGTCAGCGCTGGGATCAAATCATGCCCCAGCCGGTCGCAGAGACGGCGATGCTTAATATCCGTCAGGCGCTCGGCACCAGGCATACCCAGATGTTTGAATATCAGCTTAGCATAGGCCAGGAATTGCACGATTTCGAAGCGCGGATGGTCGCCATCGGCAACGACGAGGTTTTGGCGATTGTGCGCGACATTACCGCGCGCAAGCGGACCGAGCGTGAATTGCGCGTTGCCAAAGAACAGGCGGAGGTTGCTAGCCGCGCCAAATCGTCGTTCTTGGCAACCGTCAGTCACGAGTTGCGTACGCCGTTAAACGCCATCATCGGTTTTTCCGATGTTATCCGCAATCAATTATTGGGGGTCATTACGCCGACGCGTTACCGTGATTATGCCCAAGATATTCACGATTCCGGTACGCATCTTTTGGAAATCATCAACGATATTTTGGATTTATCCAAACTCGAAGCCGGGCGGATGGAGCTGCACGAAGAAATATTCGATATCAATCAAATCATCCGCCAGTCTATCCATTTGATGGAGGGGCGGATCGCCGATTCTCGCCTGCAACTGGGATTGAATTTGGCATCGGGCTTGCCGTTTGTTTTTGCCGACCGCCGGGTATTAAAACAGATATTTATCAATCTATTATCCAACGCAGTTAAATTCACGCCTGAAGGTGGCTCGATCACTGTGACCTCGCTTCTGGACAAGGGCGGGGGCGTGACCGTTGTGGTCGAGGACACAGGTATCGGCATGCGGCCCGAGGATATTCCCCTGGCGATGACGCCTTTTGCGCAGATCGATTCCGCCATGACCCGCCGTCATCCCGGCACAGGCCTTGGCTTGCCGTTGGTGAAATCATTGATCGATCTGCATGGCGGCAATTTCAGCCTAGATAGCAAGCCGAACATGGGCACCAAGGCCTATGTGCGCCTGCCGCTGTCGCGGGTGCGCGATAAAATAACGGGCGATGCACAAAGCGCGGAAATCGTGAATTTGTCCGATGCGCTAAAAAGGCCCTAGCGCAGGGCGGCGGATTTGCGGTGGCTCGATTTTTCTGCCAACAAATAGCGGTAAACGACCATATTCTCCAAAACCCGTTGGACATAGCCGCGTGTCTCGCCGAATGGGATCAGTTCGATCCAATCGACCAAGGGGATCTTGCCATCGCGCGGATCGCCAAATTCCCGAAGCCAAGTATTGACTCGCGACGGACCCGCGTTATAGGCAGCGACGGTCAGGGCGTAGTTGCCGTCAAACAAAGCCAGCTTCCCCCTTAAAATTTCTTGGCCCAGCTGCAAATTGAAATCGGGCCGCTGAATAAGCCAATTAGGGCGGAAATCCCAACCCAAGCGTCTGGCATAAAGCCTGCCTGTATCCGGCATGATCTGCATAAAGCCCATAGCGCCCGCATGGCTTTGCGCGGCTGGATCAAAACTGCTTTCTTGGCGGATAATGGCATAGACCAACGCGGCCTCGGGACCGGTCGGCAGGCCCTCGATATCGGGCAGGGGATAGCCATAACCCACCAAGTCGAATCCCGCCAGGCGCGCGCTGCGCGAGAGGGTTACGGTCACTGCGGTCATTTTACGCCGCCAAGTCCAATCGGCCAAAAGCGCATAGTTTTCGTGGGTGGGATTGGTCTCGGCCAATTCGATCAGCCAGCTGCGCAAACGTTGTGTTTGCCCCTCTGCCTCAAGCCATGCCGCGATTTGCATGTATTCGCTTTGCCGAAAAGCTTGACGTTGATCGTTGCTGATTTGGGGCATGGTCGGCAAGCGGAAATCGGGCGCGGCATCACCCAGTTCCTGGCGCGCCAATTGACCGTAAAACCCGGTGGCATATTTGCTGGCTTCGGTAAAATACTGCTTGGCCTGCTCGGGTTTTTTTTGTCGGTGGCTTTGTCCCAGCCAGAAATAAGCCCGGGCACTGGCCAGGGGATTGACGTTGCTGCTTAAAATTTTCTGAAAATGGGCGCTGGCGATAGCCGGTTGGTTTAAACGGCGCAGGGCGATCCACCCGGCTAAAAATTCCGCTTCGACCATCTCCACACTTGGGGCCAGGCCGTGTTGCAACAAAAGATTGTAGGCGCGTTTATTATGCCCCTCGCGCAAAAGATCGCGGGCGGTAATGTGTCTTTCCGTCCACCAGGCTTTGGCAGCCTCCGCGCTTAGTTGCTTGGGCATAGCAGTAAAAAATGAGAGTGCGCCATCATAATCATCGGCCCGCCGTTTGGATGTGATGATCGCCAAAGCCAGATCGGGGTCGCGGCGCGTCGCCTGAGGCAGCTTGGCCAAAAGCGTTTTTGCCGATTTTTTATTGTCACGGTAGGCGATGATGGTTTGCGCCAGTTTTTGCGATGGCTTGCCCAATAGCTCGGCCAAATCGAGGGCAGCAGCGTCATTTTCGCTGCGTAACAAGCTACCCATACGCGCGCGGTGATCGGCCAAACCTAGCCACTGCTTTAACGCCGAGTATTGCTGGCGCTGTTCGGCAACACCCATCGGCATTTCCCGCCACATTTCTTGTAACAACGCTTTGGCCGCTTTGGCTTTGCCCAACTGCGCCTGTGCCCGCGCCAGGCGCACATAACCTTGCCAGCTTTGTGGCTTGCGGTCTTGAAACCAGGCAATAACCCGCGCCGCCTCCCAGCCGGTGGGCATAGCGATTTCCGCCTTGGCTTGAACCCGCCCACGCAATGGCCAGGAGGGATTGTCGGCTAAAAAATTCTCGAGCGCGGCAAAGCCCGGCTCGCTTTGTGGATGCTGTAAAAATAGCCAGTAAACATATTTGGCGGCGGGGCCCGAGATAAACTGCGATTGCTGTAATAACCGGGCTGGTTCGTTTTGCTCCAACGCCGTCCATACGGCATCATTGCTGCGCGCGAACGAGCTTATGCCGTCATCCACGCCCGTTTCCAGGGCATGGGCGGACGGGCAGTATAATGCCAGGGCCAGCATAATTAGATTGAAAGCCAGCAGATGCTTTGCGATACTCATGAAAATTAAGGAGATTGCTATGTTCGAAGGTTATTACACCGCCCTGATTACACCATTTACCGCTGACGGTAAAATCGACATCCCGGCTTATCAACAACTTATTGATTGGCAAATAGCCGAGGGGATTAGCGGCATCGTCGCCTGTGGCACCACGGGCGAAACCCCGACCTTGAACGAAGACGAGTATGAGACCGTCATTAAAACCGCCATCGCCGCGGCCAAGGGGCGCGTTCCAGTCATCGTCGGTACGGGATCGAATTCCACCCAAACCACAATCGAGCAGACATTGTTAGCCCAAAAACTTGGAGCCAGCGCAGCACTGATCGTCACCCCATATTACAACAAACCAACCCAAGAAGGCATGTATTTGCATTACAAAGCCGTTCACGATGCAACGAACATACCAATTATCCTGTATAATGTTCCGGCGCGTTGTATCGTTGATTTGGGCGTGGAGACTATTGCGCGTTTGGCTAAGCTGCCGCGTGTGGCAGCGATCAAGGAATGCAGCGGCGATGTCAACCGCGTCGTTAAAACCCGGGCGGCGGTTGGCGCCAAATTTTGCCAATTGGTCGGCGATGATCCGATGGTGCCCGCGTTTTTGGCGCAGGGCGGCATGGGCTGCGTGTCCGTGACATCCAATATCGCGCCAAAGTTATGCAGCGATTTGTACAAAGCCTGGAAACAAAAAGATCTGGCGACGTTTATGGCTTTGCATGACCGGCTGATGCCGTTGCATGACGCGATGTTCTGCGAAACCAATCCGGTGCCGGTGAAATTCGCTGCCGCCGCCTTGGGCAAATGCCGCGCCGATGTGCGCCTGCCGCTTGCACCGTTATCGGCCAATGCACAACAAAAAGTCTTGAGCGCTTTGGAAAATTCTGGATTGAAACCCGTTTCGGCCAATGTCCAAAAAACCAGCCACCAGTAAAACCATCGTCGACAATCGCCGCGCCCGTCACGATTTCGCCATCAGCGAAACGATCGAGGCGGGGATGGTATTGCTAGGCACAGAGGTCAAAGCGTTGCGCCAGGGCGGGGCCAGCATGTCCGATGCCTATGCCGGGCCAAAAGACGGCCATTTGTTTTTATTCAATCTGCATATCCCCGAATATAAGCCCGCTAACCGTTTCAATCACGAAGCGAAACGACCGCGCCAATTGCTGTTAAACAAAAAAGAATACGAGCGTCTGTTGGGATCGGTCAAACGCGATAGTATGACGTTGGTGCCGCTCGCTTTGTTCTTTAATGCCAAAGGCATCGCCAAATGCTTGCTGGGCTTGGCCAAGGGCAAGAACAAGGCCGACAAGCGCGAGAGTATCAAGGCACGAGAATGGCAGCGGGAAAAATCACGCGCGATGAAAAAAGATATCTAAGCGCGTTTTAATTCTTTTGTCTTTTGTCTAGTAGCCTATAATAAGTTTCCTACCTTGATCTTTAGTCATATATTTCACTAAATCCGCATTCATTTTTTTTGGAGATAACGCATGTCCACTGCGCGTAAAGGCAATTTTATTTCGGCATCTATTCGCAACAAGTTAATTGTTATTCTATTGCTTGTGGGCTTGGTGCCTATGCTGCTTTTGGCTGGCATTCTTTATTTTGAAAAACATAAGGTTGAAGAGGCATCTAATGAAAACCTCAAGGTTGCGGCCTTGAATGTCTTAAATGTGATTGAGCGTAACCTGTTCGAGCGTTATGGGGATGTTCAGGCTTTTACCAGCAACGCGGCTGCGTATGAACTGTCGAACTGGCGGAATTATACGAACTCCAATCCTTTGATCAAGTCCATGAATGATTATATGGTCAATTACGGCATTTATAAATTAATGCTTTTGGTGGACACTAAGGGTAGTGTGGTTGCGGTTAATTCGGTTGACGCCAAGGGCGCGAATTTAGATACGGCTGCGATTCAAAACATGAACTTTGCTACCGAAGATTGGTTTAAACAAGCTATCGCTGGTCAATTTTTAAAAGGTCGTGATGGCCTTACTGGAACCTTTGTTTCCGCCCCGATTTTTCACCCCTTGCTGGCTAAACTATATGGCGATGAGGGGTATGTGATGCCCTTTGCGGCGCAACAAAAAAATCTTAATGGCGATGTAATTGGTGTATGGGTTAATTTTACCGATTTCAATTTGGTCGAAAGGATTTTAGTCGACGCCAACCGCAAAATGATGGAGGCAGGATACGAGAATGTCGGTATTACCCTTATAGATAATCGGGGCGTTTTACTCGCAGAATACAATCCGGATTTTGGCGATGAATTTAAGCGTAATCCGGAGTATGTTTTAAAAGCAAATTTGGTAGAAAAAGGGCTTGAACCTGCGAAGTTGGCCGTGTCCGGAAAAACCGGTAGTATGGTTGCTACCCATTTCGTCCACCAAGAACCACATGCTACTGGTTATGCCGCCAGCTTAGGGGCCTATACCTATCCTGGCTTAGGTTGGGCGGTTCTGGTTCAGCAAGACGCCGAAGTCGCCTATAAATTGGTGAATGATATTAGCTCTGATATTGTTATTGAATTGCTGCTAGCTTTTGTTGCTTTGATTGCAATCGGATACTGGATTGGTTCGAACTTTGCCAAGCCAATCCGCAGTATTACCAACACTATGCGCACTTTGGCCAATGGCGATAAAACCGTTGCCATTCCTTATGCGGATCGCGCGGATGAGATTGGCACCATGGCCGAAGCCGTTGGCGTATTCAAAGAAAACGCCATTCAAGTTGATAAAATGACCGCCCAGGCCGAGGCGGATCGTGTTCGCCAAGAACAAGAACGCGAAGCCGCGCGTAAACGTCAAGCCGAACAAGAAACCGAAATGGCCCGCAAAGCCGCCGAGGACAAGCGCAAGTCTATGAACGAACTGGCCGACGGGTTTGAAGCCAGCGTGCGCGGCGTGGTCAACGCTGTTGGTAAAGCTGCTAATCAAATGCAGAATCTGGCGCAGGCTTTGGCCGCCAATGCCGAAGAGACCACGCGTCAATCATCCGTCGTCGCCGCCGCCGCCGAAGAAGCGTCCACCAACGTACAAACCGTTGCTGCCGCCGCCGAAGAATTGTCGTCGTCGATTGGCGAAATCGGTCGCCAAGTCGTCGATTCCGCCCGTATCGCGAACGAGGCGGTGCTGGAATCCGACAAGAGCAGCAAAATCATCCAAGGCCTGGCCGAAGGTGCAGACAAAATCGGCGAAGTGGTTAAGTTGATTAACGATATCGCCAGCCAGACCAATTTACTGGCCCTAAACGCCACCATCGAAGCCGCCCGCGCAGGGGATGCCGGCAAGGGTTTTGCCGTGGTTGCGGCCGAGGTGAAAAATCTGGCGAATCAAACCAGCTCCGCTACGGATGAAATTTCCGGTCAGATCGGCGCGATTCAGCAATCGACGCAGCAGGTCGTGGAAGCGATCAAGAGCATTGGTGCAACCATTAAAGATGTGGACGATATCGCCGGGCAAATCAACGTCGCCATCGAAGCCCAGGGCCAAGCGACGCGCGAAATCGCCCGCAACGTCCAAGAGGCTTCTTCCGGCACCAAAGAAGTCACCAGCAACATCGTTTCCGTCAGCCAGGCAGCAAACGAATCCGGCACGGCGGCATCCCAAGTGCTTACTGCTGCCCAGGAACTGGGCGTTCAGTCCAAGAAACTGGAAGCCGAAGTCGACAATTTTATCAAACGCATTCGTAACGCCGCCTAAGCGTTTGTTCTTTATTCAAAAGCCCCTCTGTACAGCAGAGGGGCTTTTTTTATTAACAATACCTAGCGATGTATCGCCATGGGAAACTTTTTCTTAAATATTAAGCGGCTATTAAGCAATTTTGTGCATAATCTGTATGCAGAATCACAAAATTCAGAGGTGGAGTTATGCGCGCCAATTATTTGGAAACGATTCAATTTATCGAACGTTTGCACCGCCAGTTTTTGGAAGTGCTGAAAAACGAGCTGGAGCGCGCCAAAATCGGCGATATTAACAACATTCAGGCGCTGATTTTATTCAACATCGGCCAGGATGAAATGACGGTCGGCGATTTGATCGAGCGGGGCTATTACCTAGGATCCAACGTATCTTATAATGTCAAAAAAATGGTCGAGAACGGTTATCTGGGGCAAGAGCGCTCGTTGCATGACCGGCGTTCGATCATGATCCGCCTGACGGAAAAGGGTTTGGGGTTATGCGCGCGCCTGAACGGCATGTTTGATCGCCATGCCGCGCTATTGGCCAAAAGCAAGCTGAGCGTTGAAGAATTCAAACAATTGACGGCCATCATGCGCAAGATGGAAGGCTTCTGGACGCAGCCGTCGCGCGTCCTACTCGCCGGGGCACCGCCGCCAGTCAGCCCGCAGCCTGCCGATTCTACCCCCGCAGCAGCGGTGGGTGCCAGCGGCGCGATATTCTTTTAGAATTAGTCTAATTTCGATCTGCGTCCATTAAGCTTGGGAATGTATCAACGTGCGGTATAAAAATCTCCATCGCAACAACCGATGGAGATTTTTTTATGCGTCAATTGATTTTTGTTTTGATCCTGCTGCTTGCCACACCAGCATTTGCGGATGGTTATCGCCAAGTAAACTTGGCTGCGAATCAGCAAATATATGCCCCGATAATTATTGACAAAAATATGCAGAACGCCTGGGGCATGGCGATCCGCCCAGCCGGTGCCGGTGGGCATTTTTGGATCAGCAACACCGATACCGGGACGGTCAGTTTGTATGTCGGCGATGTCGGCGATAAAAAACTATACCAGGACGATATCCAATTGATTACCGTGCCGGCGGCCAAGCGCGGTAAAACAGGTTCACCTACCGGGCAAGTATTCAATCCCAAAGCGGATGAATTCATTGTTACCCAAGACGGTATTACCGCAGGCAGTAAGTTCATCTTTGCCAGCGAAGACGGCGTGATTACCGCCTGGACCGAACAAAAAACGCCAAACGGCGTCAAGCGGCCAAGTTTTGCCACCATCACCGTTGACCAAAGCGCCAATGGCGCAATTTACAAAGGGCTGGCTATATCGAATCGGGGGCAGGGCAATTACATTTATGCTGCCGATTTCGCCAATCGCCGGATTGATGTATTTGGGCCGAATTGGCAGCGCGTGGCATTGCCCAAAACCGCTTTTGATGCGCCTGGTGTGCCCAAAAATTATGCGCCGTTTAACATCGAAAGCTTTGGCGATAAAATATTCGTTGCCTATGCCAAAACTACCAAGGCGCGCGGCGAAGAAGCTGCGGGTGCGGGCTTGGGCTATGTCGCGGAATTCGACTTTGACGGCAATTTGCAGCGCGTGCTCGAGGGGCGTGGCAAGCTGAACGCGCCTTGGGGCATGGCCATGGCCCCCGATAATTTTGGCCCCGCCAGTGGTCAATTGTTGGTCGGCAATTTTGGCGATGGCACCATCATTGGTTTTGACTTGGCTAGCGGCAAGCAAACAGATTACTTGCGCACGGCGAATGGTGACCCTGTGGCCATTGACGGCTTGTGGGATATCATGTTCGGCAACGGCCAATCGTTGGGCGAAGCGAATCACCTGTATTTCGCCGCTGGGCCGCGCGATGAAAGCGACGGCCTGTTCGGCAAGCTATTGTTCGAGCCAACGCTTACGAACTAGCCGTTAATTTGTCCCGACGATTAGCGATAATCGAGGCGATGATGGCAATCGACAGAATCGATACCACCACGGTCAAGGATACCAAGGTGGGGATTTTGTAAAACGCCATCATCGTCATTTTCGTGCCAATGAATACCAGCACGAACGAGAGGCCGGTTTTCAAATAGCGGAACATGTGGACAACGCCGGACAACATGAAATACATCGAGCGCAGGCCCATAATCGCAAAGGCGTTAGACGTGAAGACAATAAATGGATCTTGGGTAATCGCCAAAATAGCGGGGATGGAATCGACCGCAAAAATTAGATCGGTTACCTCCACCATAATAAGCACCAAGAACAGTGGCGTTACATATAACAGCCCATTCTGCCGCACAAAAAAGTGCTGGCCAACGTAATTGTCGGTGACGCGCAAATGTCGACGACAGAATTTTAAAATCGGATTTTGATTTAAATCTTGCGGTTTGTCGGATGCAAAAAACATCTTGATGCCGGTTACGATCAGGAACGCGCCAAAGATGTAAACGATCCATTGATATTCTTTGATCAAGGCCGCGCCTAGGAAAATCAACGCGCCGCGCATCGCCAGCGCGCCCAATATACCCCAGAACAAAACCCGGTGCTGGTATTGCGGCGGCACGGCGAAAAACGTAAATAGCATCACAAAGACGAATATATTGTCCACCGACAAGGAATATTCAACGACATAGCCCGTCAGGAATTCCAGCGCGGGCTGCGCGCCAAAGTAAAAATATATACCCAGGTTGAAAATCAGCGCCAGCGTCACCCATACTGCCGACCAGGCACAAGCCTCTTTGAACGTGACTACATGCGAATCGCGGTGAAATACGCCCAAATCCAGTGCCAGCATCAGGCCCAAAAATGCCAGAAAACCAATCCAAAACTCAATGCCGACGACCATGTTTTTTCCTTTACTATTTGCCTTGTCCGATACTCCTAGGCTGTTTTATGCCAAAGTCAATCACCCATCGCGTTGCTTTTCCCAAGATTTATTTTACATGCGGGCTTTTGTTTTCAGCTTATCCCTGCTATGCAATGGCGCATGAAAAAACGCATCGCCCTCGCCTCCGACCACGCTGGTTTTACCTTGAAACAGGCGATTTTGGCCGATTTGCAAGCGGGCGCTTTTGACGTCCAAGATTTTGGCGTTCATTCGACCGATCGCGCTGATTATCCCGATTATGCCAAGCCCGTGGTGCTGGCAATTGGCAATGGCCAGGCGGATTGTGGAATTTTGATTTGCGGCAGCGGGCAGGGCATGGCAATGGCTGCCAACCGTTTTCCACATATCCGCGCCGCCCTGTGCCGCGATGTGGATGACGCTGAATTGGCGCGGCTGCATAATGATGCCAATGTTCTATGTTTAGGTGAACGTAAAACTTCTATTTTGGATGCTAAGTCCATGATATATAAATTTTTATCTACTGAGTTCGAGGGTGGCCGCCATTTAGGCCGGGTAAATAAATTGGGGTCAATTAGTAACTAACTGGAAACGGAGCAAGCTTATGAACAACACTGCCAAAAAAATGAACGAAAGCTTGGATGGGTTTTTTACCACCAACTTGGAGCAAGCCGATCCAACCGTATTCAAAGCCGCGCAAAACGAATTGCGCCGCCAGCAAGTGCAGATCGAATTGATCGCATCGGAAAACATCGTTTCCAAGGCCGTGTTGCAAACCTATGCCACCAGCTTTACCAATAAATATTCCGAAGGGTATCCCGGCAAGCGGTATTATGGCGGCCAGCAATTCACCGACGAGGTGGAAACATTAGCCATCGAACGCATTAAAAAAGTTTTCGGCTGTGGTTTCGCCAACGTGCAGCCCCACTCGGGAGCCCAAGCCAATCAAGCCGTGTTCTTGGCTTTGTTGAATCCTGGCGATACCTATATGGGCATGAATTTGGCCGAGGGCGGCCATTTAACCCACGGCTCGCCCGCGAATATGTCGGGCAAGTGGTTTAATGTCGTGCCCTATGGTGTCAATCATCAAACCGGTTTGATCGATTATGATAGCTTGGAAAAACTGGCATTAGAGCACAAGCCGAAATTGATTATCGCGGGTGGCTCGGCCTACCCCCGGATCATTGATTTTGCGCGCTTCCGCGCCATTGCTGATAAAATCGGCGCGTATTTGATGGTCGATATGGCGCATTTCGCCGGGCTAGTTGCGGGTGGCGCGTATCCCAGCCCCATCCCACATGCGCATGTCGTGACCACCACCACGCATAAAACCCTGCGTGGCCCACGCGGCGGCTTGATTTTGACCAATGACGAGGAATTGGCCAAAAAATTCAATTCTGCCATTTTCCCCGGCCTCCAGGGCGGGCCATTGATGCATGTCATCGCCGCCAAAGCCGTATGTTTTGGCGAGGCGTTGCAACCCAGCTTTAAAATCTATGCCAAACAGGTGGTCGATAACGCCCGCGCTTTGGGCGAGGCGTTGATGGCGCGCGGCATCGATTTGGTGTCGGGCGGCACGGACAGCCATTTGGTGCTGTTGGATTTGCGTAAATTAAATCTGACCGGCAAGGTGGCGGAATTGACGTTGGAACATGCGGGCTTGGCCTGTAACAAAAACATGGTGCCCGGCGATCCGCAAAAACCGTTTGTGACTTCGGGCATCCGCTTGGGCAGTCCGGCTGGCACCACGCGCGGCTTTGGCACGGCGGAATTCAAACAAATCGGCAATTGGGTCGCCGACTTGCTCGAAGCCTTGGTCAAAAATCCGGGGGATAACAGCAAAGCCGAGCAAGAGGTTCTGGCCAAGGTGGCGACATTGTGCAAATCTTTCCCGATCTATCCGGATTTACAATACTAAGCACCTAAGGCCAAGCCGATGCGCTGCCCATTTTGCGGTCACGAAGATACCCAAGTCAAAGATTCGCGGCCCAGCGACGACAACGCGTCGATCCGCCGCCGCCGTTTTTGCACCAATTGCGGCGCGCGCTTTACGACGTTTGAACGCGTGCAGTTGCGCGAATTGGTGGTGGTCAAGAAAAATGGCCGCCGCGAGCCGTTTGAACGCGATAAACTGGCGGCATCGTTCACCATTGCTCTACGCAAACGCCCGGTCGAGGCCGAGCGGGTGGAGCGGGTGATCAATTCCATCGTCCGCCGCCTGGAAAGTATCGGCGAATCCGAAATCCCGGCCGAGTCGATTGGTGAATTGGTTATGGACGCGCTAGCCAGTTTGGATCAGGTCGCTTATGTGCGTTATGCCAGCGTGTACCGCAATTTCCGTGAAGCCAGCGATTTCCGCGAATTTATCGGCAAGCTGGGAACGGATGAGTAGGTTTCTTTAGCCTGACTTATCTCAGCGTTTTTTTTCGGCACGGCCGCTACAGAAAATCATTACATCGGCAATGGCCCATTCAACTGCGGCGGCGATAATGCCCGGCTCTCTATTCATGATGCCGCCGTAAAATAAAAACGCGCGGCTTGGTAGAGATGTGATCCCAAAAATTTCCTGTTGATGATTTTTTAAAATACGGAGTGGGCGAGGAGTTTGGGGGCTGGGTTTGCCTAAACATAAAATTGTGCCACGCAGACAACCGAACGCGCCAAAAACGATTTGTCCAACTGGGGCCGATTTCTCAAGCGCGCTGATCACCATCAAACCGCTACCAACAACCAACGTATAGCCCAGATATAATATCGCCCAAGGTTTTTTTGGCCACAGCCCGAGGGCAATGGAATTAGAGATCAACACTGCGGATGCGGCAATCTCCAACGGCTCACTCGCTAGTCCTCCTTGAGCCAGTACACCGATGTTTCCCGTTAGTAAAGCAAGCGCGGCCAGTCGTTTTGCCTGCTCCGGCTTAAGACCTAGGAATGTCCCGCTGGCCTTGCCGCTTAGCTGGCCGACGGTTTCGGGTGGCTGGTTGATACTGGTCATCTCGTTCGATTCGTTTTATAAAGTTAATTATTCTAGAAATTCTCCACCCATGTCATCCCGACCGGAGCGAAGCGGAGTGGAGGGATCTTAAATAATTTTATAAGATCCCTCGATCTCAGGGGCTTCGCCCCTTCGCTCGGGATGACAATTATGGGTAAATACTAAATAAAATGCCTCTAGCTTTTCCTCACAGAATGTATCCTTATAAGAATCAAATGTCAAACACTATCGCCGATACACAATTTATGCAACTGGCGCTCGCCTTGGCCAAAACGCATTTGGGCCAGACCGCGCCGAATCCTTGTGTTGGCGCCTTGGTGGTGCGCGGTAATCGGATTATCGGGCGCGGAGTTACTGGTCGGGGTGGGCGGCCACACGCAGAAACGCAGGCTCTTACCCAAGCCGGGGCGGCGGCAAGGGGGGCAACGTTACATGTCACCCTTGAACCCTGTGCCCATCATGGCAAGACACCGCCCTGCGCCCAGGCAATTATCGATGCCGGGATAAAGCGGGTGGTGATTGCCACCACCGATCCCGATCCGCGCGTTATGGGGCAGGGCATTGCCATGCTGCGCGATGCCGGAATACAGGTTGATTGCGGTGTGGGCAAAGACGCCGCGGATGCCATGCATCAGGGTTTTTACCATCGCATCTTGATGCATCGTCCATTGGTGGCTTTGAAATTGGCTGTCACTCGCGATGGGTTCATGTCGGTGCCGGGCAAAAAATGGCTTACATCTCTGGCGGCGCGGCAGCACACGCATTTTCTGCGCGCGCATTTTGATGCGATTATGGTGGGATCGGGTACGGTCTTGGCGGATGATCCGATGTTGAATGTGCGCCTGATGGGGATGGAGCATCGCTCCCCCTTGCGCGTCATTCTGGATCGGCGCGGGCGCGTGCCGCCTTTGGCCAAGGTGCGGGCCACCGCCCAGGACTACCCAACCTTGATCTTGGGCGTGGAGGCAGGCGATATGCCCAGTGTTCTCGGCCAGCTGGCCGAAAAAAACGGCATTACGCGTTTATTCGCCGAGGGTGGATACGCGCTGGCAAAATCTTTGGTAACGGAATCCTGGGCGGATCGGATTTATTTATACCGCTCCCCGCTTGCGGCCGGGCCCAATGGGCGCTTGCAGGTGCGGGATTTTGGCATTCGCCCCGGCCAAGACAATTTTTTGGATTATGTGCTGATGGCAGAGCAAAAAATTGGTCCAGATCATTTATCGATTTACGAGCGTTTATAAAAACACCCCCTAGCCACCACTTGCCCACCGCTCTAAACTAAGCCCATGTTCACAGGCATTATTCAAGATCAAGGGCGAATCGAGGCCATCGAAAAATCGGGCGATTGGATTTTATCCATCCGCCCAACGCATTTCGATCTGTCTATGGTAAAACTGGGTGATTCGATTGCCTGTAACGGGGTCTGTTTAACCGTAATCGGTATGGTAGATGGCATCTTTCGGGTGCAGGTATCCAATGAAACCCTGGCCGTAACAACGGCCAAGTCCTGGGCGATTGGCCAAATGCTGAATTTGGAACGCTCCCTGCGGCTGGGCGATACGCTGGATGGGCATTTGGTTTATGGCCATGTGGACGGCACGGCCACCCTGGCCGACATTATGCCAGATATGGATTCCCATCGTTTGACTTTCCTTTTGCCGGAAAATCTGGCAAAGTACGTCGCCTTTAAGGGGTCAATTGCTATTGATGGCGTGTCCCTGACCGTGAATTGGGTGGACGGCATAAAATGCGGGGTGAATATCATTCCGCATACTTGGCAAGTTACCAATTTGGGCGCATTGCCAAAAGGGGCCTTGGTCAACGTCGAAATCGACATGTTGGCCCGGTATGTGGAACGGTTAAGCCAATTTACCGGCAAACTATAAAAAGGATAAGGTATGAACAAGCCAAGTTTACAAATCGTCAAATCGCCCGCAACGGAAATTGTGCTAAACACCACCGAAGAAATTTTGGCCGATCTGAAGCGCGGTAAAATGGTCGTCATCGTTGATGACGAGGACCGCGAAAACGAAGGCGATTTGATTATGGCCGCCGAGAGCATCACGCCCGAGGCCGTGAATTTCATGACCAAATTTGGCCGTGGCTTGATTTGCTTGCCGCTTACCGCCGAGCGGGTGCGGCAGCTGAATCTGCCGATGATGCAAAAACATAACGTGGCCGAGGATTCGACCGCGTTCACAGTCTCCATCGAAGCGCGCGAGGGTACCACGACCGGCATCTCTGCCGCTGAACGTTCGCTGACCATCCAAGTGGCTGTCGATGCTACCAAAGGCCCGGCGGATATTTGCACCCCCGGTCATATTTTCCCGCTGGTTGCCAAAGATGGCGGCGTGTTGGTGCGCGCCGGCCATACCGAGGCGAGCGTGGATTTGGCGCGCTTGGCGGGTTTCGCGCCCGCAGGCGTATTATGCGAGATTTTAAACGATGACGGCACCATGGCCCGTTTGCCGGATTTGTTCACATTCGCCAAACAGCATGATTTGAAACTCGGTTCGATTGCGGATTTGATCGCTTATCGCCTGCAACGCGAATCTTTGGTCGAGCGGACCAAACAAGGTCAATTTTCCTCGCTTTATGGTGGGGACTTCGCGCATCATACTTTTGTCAACAAAGTATCCGGAGCCGAGCATTATGTTTTGGTCAAGGGTGATGTCGCGGCCGCCCAAAAACGCGGCGAGGCTGTGCATGTCCGCGTCCACCGTTTCGATGTGATGGACGATTTATTCGGTAACGTGACCGATGGTCGCGGCAGCTTGCTGCAAATGGCGATGCAGAAAATCGCCGAAATCGGCACGGGCATGGTGGTGTTGTTGCGCGACCAGGACAGCATGCTGGGGCCGCACACCGATCAACAATCGAGCGCGCAAATTTTGCGCACCTATGGCATCGGCGCGCAGATCATCAAATCGATGGGCGTCGATAAAATGATTTTGCTGACCAATCATCCCAAATCGCTCAAAGCGCTCGAGGGTTATGATCTGGAAGTCGTGGCGCAAGTCCCTCTGTCCAAGGGGAATTAAGCGATGAGCAAAGTTTTAATCGTCGAAGCCAGATTTTATAACGATATCGCCGATACGCTGTGGGAAGGCGCCCAAACCGTGTTGGATGCGGCCAAAATCGCCTATGACCGCTTGGCCGTGCCGGGTTCGTTTGAATTGGCCCCGGCTGTTGCAATGGCCGCTCAATCCGGGACGTACAATGGCTTCATCACGCTGGGTTGCATCATCAAGGGCGAAACCAATCATTTTGAATTGGTTTGTGCCGAATCCACCCGCGCCATCCAGAATCTTGCGCTGGAAAAGCATTTGGCTATCGGCTTTGGCCTGATTACCGCCTATACCGAGGAGCAGGCTTGGCACCGCGCCAAAACCGATGGTGAAAATTATGGCGGACGCGCCGCCATTGCTTGCATTCGTATGATGGAATTGCGCCGCCAATTCCGCCTTGCCGCTTAACCGATTTAGACCATGACCTTTGCCCTTGCCATGAATCAAACCGAATCCCCGAAAAAGCGCAGCCTGTCGCGCCTTGCCGCCGTGCAGGCGTTATATCAGCAACACTTTACCGGCATGCTGCCAAGCGAAGTGGTGGAACAGTTTTCCAGGCATAATTTTTCGACGCCGATCGAAGAAATCTCGCTCGAACAATTGGACCGTGAATTGTTCAATGATTTGGTCATGGGCGCATCCGCGCGGGTGACCGATCTGGACAAAATGATCGAAAGCAATTTAGCCGAGGGGTGGAGCATGCAACGCATGGACCCCATTTTATTGGCGATTTTACGCTGTGCCATCTATGAAATGTGGTGCCGCACCGATATTCCGGTCAAGGCTAGCATCGACGAATACGTCACGCTTACCGCCGATTTTTACGCCAGCAACGAACCCAAATTCATCAACGGCGTTTTGCACAAGCTGGCCGTGATTTTGCGCCAAACGGCGATTGGCGTGCCTAATTAAATTATAAAGAAATTATTGTTGCCATTAAGATTATGTCTGTTATATAGTCGTTCATCTTTTAATTTTATAAGGTGTCGACGCAATGCAAAGCATAGCCAATCCATTTTTTACCGAAACCGTCGAATTATTGCAGGCGATCGCATCCAGATCCAATTTGCTTAGAACGCATATTGATAAAGTTCAAACAGATATTTCTGGCTTAAGGGAAATGAGTCCGACCGAGCAGACCGGTACGGTATTTGAATCTAAATTACTCGATTCTTGGCAAAAAATGCAACGCCTGATTCTGATCGACCAGGCAGGGCTAGGTAATGATGCAGCAGCGATCAATTATTTGTATGAATCCCTAGGGCCGGATACTGAACGCTTGCCGGTCGCGGATGAGATGCAGCAAAGTTTGGCGCGTCAGTTTTTAAACGCACCAGCCCCCTGTGACAACCCAAAAATATTGCATATTATCGCTGGTCCAGGGCGCCAAGTGGCCGAATATCTTATGCAGGATTGCAGCAGCCGTCAGACTCCAGTGGATTGCATTTTTGTTGATTATGAATTCATGACGCGGATGATTGAAATTGCCGACATCGATGGATTGAAACTTGCATCTAATTATTTAAGAGATAAATTCGCCAAAGGCCGAATCGATAAAGTTAATTACATCGGCGCACAGGCTGATACCTCGCTGGCAGCAAGGGAAGACCCCAAGAAAGGCGAAGCGCTACGCGGTTGGATTACCGATGGCTTTCGTGCCCGTGCTGGCACCGAAGACAAATTCTACACCTTGACACGAATCCCTACGCCTGCGGATGCCGCAAAAGACGGTATGGATTATGGAAAATATGTCGAGCTGTTTTTCCAATTATGCGATCAGCCTTGGAGCCACCTCGAGGCCGCGCAGGAAATATTAATTAGAAAATTGGATTCCGGAAATACGCTGCGTGTAACCAACGATGATGGCACTGATGTTACTTTTGATATTAGCGGATTTACGTTCGCCAACAGTGTGACCGCAAAAAATATTCCAGGATCAGAAGTTTTCTCTGCGCCGAATATTAATGGAACCAATGGGGTAATCGTCGCCAAGGGTAATTTTACCTATGACGGCAAGTACATGCAGCATATTACCTTGCGATTCGCGGACGGTATAGTCACCGAAGCTCGTGCGGAAGTCGGTGACGAGCATTTGCAGGAAATTTTAAAAAGACCCGGCGCGAACCGCATTGGCGAAGTGGCTTTCGGCACCAATCCTTGGCTGCGCCAGCATGTAATTAACGGCTTGTTAGTTGAAAAAATCGGCGGCAGTTTTCACGCCGCGTTGGGAGCAAGTTACAAATACACCCAATACATGGGCGTTCCAGTAAAATTGGACAATGGCAGCGTAAGCAAGGTTCATTGGGACATCACCACGATGTTACTCGGCAAAGGCGGCCGCGTTTCATTGGACGGGGAATTGATACAAAAAGACGGCCTATGGACGGATCCGGCGCTTGCGGTTTTGAACCTAGGGTGGAAGGCTTTGCCGGCAGATGAAATACCGCCCCGCTGGCAGCGTATTTTCAGCGAGCGAGCAAAGTAACAACATAAATAATCGATATTCGGGCCGGATGACAGCATGGTGGCAAAAGTATATAGTGCCGTCATGCAAGCAGAATTCGACATTATCGGGCACTATTTCCGCCCACTCGCGGCTGGTTTTGACGGCGCATTCGATTTGCGCGACGATGCCGCGTACATGTCGCTGCCCGATGGTTGCGAGCTGGTTATCTCTACCGACATGCTGCTTGCCGGGGTGCATTTTTTTCCCGACGATCCGCCCGCACTGATTGCCAAAAAGGCGTTGCGGGTGAATTTGTCCGATCTGGCGGCAAAGGGTGCGGAACCAATCGGATATTCCCTAGCGCTTGCTTTGCCAGCGGGCGTAACCGCCGATTTTATGGCGCAGTTTTGCCAAGGACTAAAAGAGGATCAAGCAGAATTCGCTTTGGCCCTAATCGGGGGCGATACAACTACATCACCCCATGGGCTTTGTGTCACGATTACAATTTACGGTTCCATACCATTTGGGCGTCGGGTAATGCGCAGCGGCGCAAAAATCGGTGACGATATCTATATTAGCGGGCAATTGGGCTTGGCGGCGCTGGGGTTGCATTGCCGCAAGCTGGATTTGGATTATCCTGAATTTATCGCCCGCTATCATTTGCCGCAGCCACGTATGAAATTGATGGATGCGCTGGCGGCTGAGAATTTGGTGCATGCCAGTATGGATATATCCGATGGGCTTTGGGGTGATTTGGCGCATATCCTGACGGCATCGGGGGTAGGGGCCGCCGTCCATTTGCCGTCCATACCGCAATCCGCCACAGTCCAAGAATTTATTAAGAAATACGCGCTATCCTGGGTTGAGGTTTTGGGCGGCGGTGACGATTATGAATTGCTGTTTACAAGCCCGCCCGCCGCAGCTGCCCAAGTTTTTAATATGGCTGACCGATTGGGCGTAAGCATCGCGCGTATTGGTACTATAACTGCAGACACAGGGATCTCCGTCTTTGACGCCACACAAAACCCAATTGCGATTGCGAACACTGGTTACCAGCATCGGTTTTAGTTTGTTGGTGCTGCTAGGGGTTTTCGCCCATCCTGCGGCGATCTATGCCAACGAATCCCCACCAGCAGAACATGGCGGAGGCGGTGAAGGCGGGGAGGGAGCGGCAGCCGTTCCGCAAATTCCCGAAGGCAAAAGTCAGTTAATTGAAACCAGCCCCGGTAGTCCCTCCCTCAAAGGGCCGTTTATCGAGCTGAAGCAAATTAATGTGGTGGCGATTTATCGCAGTCAGCCGGTACGGCACATGAATTTCATCTTTGTTTTGGAGATGGAAAATATGGAGCAATGGAAGTTTGTCCTCGATCGGATCGAGCCGATCCGATCAGAGATTGTGATGGAGTTGCACAAAATCGGCTCCTCGCAAAAGGGCGCACTGCTGAAAGATTTCGATTTCCTCAAACAGCGGCTTTTGGCCACAATCGAGCGAGTGATAGGGTCGGGCCATGTCAAAAATGTCTTGATCAAGGCTTCTGCCGGGCGGGTTTTGCCCGCCTATTTTAAAAAATAGCAATATTTTTCAATCGGTTAATTTTGTTTCTGGGGGCCTTTGGCGGCTTGCCAGCCCGATCCCATTCTGGCATAACAACCAATTGTTTTGAATCGACTGTTCCAAAAGCACCGCCGGGTTCGGCAATCCGCCCCCGGCCAAAAGTAATGCAAAAAAGGAGTTATCATGTTGGATTTGCCAAATTTAGAATGGCTGGTCATTTTCTGTGGAGTCATGGCCATATTGTATGGCGCGATTGTGACCCGCTCGATCATGAGCGCCCCGGATGGGGACGATAAAATGCGCAGCATCGCCGCCGCGATTCAAGAAGGCGCGATCGCTTATTTGAACCGCCAATACCGCACCATCGCACTGGTGGGCGTTATCGTCGGCGTCATCCTGTGGCAGCTATTGGGCGTTTATGTCGCCTTGGGCTTTGCCTTGGGCGCGGTGCTGTCGGCTGCAGCCGGATTTATCGGCATGCATGTTTCCGTACGCGCCAATGTCCGCACGGCGCAGGCCGCCAAAAGCGGCTTACAACCAGCGCTGGATATCGCTTTCCGTTCGGGCGCGGTAACTGGTTTGCTGGTAGTGGGCTTGGGCTTGCTTGGCGTCGCTGGCTATTATTTCTGGCTCAAAGGTCATTTAGCCATTGATGATCCCAAGCGCATGCGCACGATCATTGATGCGCTAGTGGCTTTGTCTTTTGGCTCCTCTTTGATTTCGATTTTCGCCCGTTTGGGTGGTGGTATTTTCACCAAAGGCGCTGACGTAGGCGCGGATTTGGTCGGTAAAGTCGAAGCCGGAATTCCGGAAGATGATCCCCGCAACCCGGCCGTGATTGCCGATAACGTTGGTGACAACGTGGGCGATTGCGCCGGTATGGCCGCCGATTTGTTTGAAACCTATGCGGTTACCGTCGTGGCAACGATGTTGCTGGCGACCATTTCATTCGCTGCCGATACTGCCGGTAACCTCCAAGAAACTATGTTGCTGTATCCGTTGTTGATCGGCGCCATGTGCATTATCGCCACCGTGGTTGGCACTTTGTTCGTTAAGCTGGGCAAAGACAACCACATCATGAAGGCGCTGTATCGTGGTTTGGTCGTGACCGGGGTTATTTCCGCCGCAGCCATTGTGTTTTTTACCCAAAAAATCTTTGGCGGGCTGGATACGCAATTGGCCATGGCCGATGGCAGCGTGATTACGGTTAAAAACCTGATTGCTTGCTCGCTGATCGGTTTGTTGGTCACCGCCTTGATGGTCTGGATTACCGAATACTACACCGCCAAGGAGTATCGTCCGGTTAAATCCATCGCTCAGGCATCGACCACCGGTCACGGCACCAACGTGATCCAAGGTTTGGCCGTATCGATGGAAGCAACTGCGATTCCGGTAATTGTGATCTGTTTTGGTATTATCGCCGCTTATTTGAATGCTGGTTTATTCGGCATTGCTTTGGCCGCGACGACCATGCTGGCTTTGGCCGGGATGATTGTGGCGCTCGATGCGTATGGCCCGGTTACCGACAATGCCGGTGGCATCGCCGAAATGGCGGGCTTGCCCAAGGATGTTCGCGTAACGACCGATGCGTTGGATGCGGTTGGCAATACGACCAAGGCCGTGACCAAGGGCTATGCCATTGGTTCGGCTGGTCTGGCGGCGTTGGTTTTGTTCGCTGCTTATACCCAAGACATCAAGCACTTCTTCGTTGGTCTCAAGATCGATTTTAGTCTTGAAAATCCATACGTCGTAGTTGGCTTGTTCATTGGTGGCATGTTGCCGTATTTGTTCGGCGCCATGTCGATGATGGCGGTTGGCCGGGCGGCTGGATCGGTGGTGGTTGAAGTTCGCCGCCAATTCAAGGAAATCAAAGGCATCATGGAAGGCAAAGCCAAACCCGATTATAGCCGGGCGGTCGATTTATTGACCAAGTCGGCGATCCGGGAAATGATTTTGCCGTCGTTGTTGCCGGTTCTGGCACCGATCGTTGTTTATTTCGCGATCAACAGCTTTGCTGGGCAAGAACAAGCTTTTGCTACCCTGGGCGCGTTGCTGATGGGTACCATCGTTACCGGGTTGTTTGTGGCGATTTCCATGACCTCCGGTGGTGGCGCTTGGGATAACGCCAAAAAATACATCGAGGATGGTCATTTCGGCGGCAAGGGCAGTGATGCCCACAAGGCTGCCGTTACGGGCGATACGGTGGGTGATCCATACAAGGATACGGCCGGTCCTGCGATCAACCCGATGATTAAAATCATCAACATCGTCGCTTTGTTGTTGTTGGCCTCCCTGGCCGCTGCAGCCTAAGCGTTAATGATGTGTTAAATTGAGGGCGCCGGTATGACCGGCGCCCTCTTTTTTTATAAGAAAATTATCAAATCTCTTGGAGCTCATAATTAAATCCATTAATTCCGCAGCGCACAATAAGCCATTGATAAAAATACATAGTCTGCGACGTCTCTCTTTTAACGATAACCTAAACATTAATACATATAATGGTAAAACCCCATATAAGGGGTAGTGGGTCTTTGCCATGAAGGCAAAGATTACAAGGGTATAACAGACGCAGGAGGCGTATTGAGTTGCCGTTGACGATCAACAGCAACATTGGGGCCAGCATCGGCAATCGCGCGGTGAGCGAAACCACGCGGCTGATGGACCGCTCTTTGGCCAAATTGGCCTCGGGGCAGCGGGTGGAATCGGCCCGGGACGATGCCGCCAGCATGGCGGTCGGTTTGCGCATGCGGGCAGAATTGGCGTCCTTGCGCACCGCGACAACGAACGCAGCACAAGCAACAGCGATGCTGCAAGTGGCCGATGGCGCTTATGCGCGCGGGCAAGACACCTTGATCCGCATGCGCGCCTTGGCCACACAATCGCAATCCGCGAATTTATCCAACGTTGAACGCGGCATGCTGGATGCCGAATATCGGCAACTAGTTGCTGAATTGGACCGCCTGGGCAAATCCACTACCTTTGGCGGGCAGCAAATTTTATCCGGCAGCGTCGATTATCAGTATAGCAATTATCGTTACATCAGCGCATCGAGTGATGGCGCGATTGGGAATGCTACTAGCGGTACATTTGCTGGCACAGCTACCACTCGGGATGGTAAATGGGTCCTGTTTTCGAGCACGGCCAGCAATTTGGTATCCGGCG
>Ga0315901_10000604_pt1 | contig 53305 bp, 51 predicted proteins | sample LakEriMetagenome_10_FD_203761 | JGI IMG/M metagenome (GOLD analysis project Ga0315901, IMG submission 203761) | Freshwater fungal communities from buoy surface, Lake Erie, Ohio, United States - Buoy 2 MA116 | ecosystem: Environmental > Aquatic > Freshwater > Lake | place: USA: Lake Erie, Ohio... | reverse complement strand
AACTTCGATTCTTCAGCGTGTGAGCATAACCACTCAATACCTGAAGCCGGAATCTCCATATTGATAAGGAGATTGTTACTGATGGATTGTGCCTGTTCGAGTTGATTAGCGAGGATATAAGCACTTTCCTCAAATGTTTTTCTGAATATCCCGAAAAGTAATTTCCCCGATTGTTCAGTAACCGCTTTATCGGTTCTGAGGTACTCTTTAGGCTTGGATTTAAGGCCTCCGTGATAATACTCTTTTAATTTTTGCAGAAGACTTAAGCGGCTAATTCGCTTTTTAGATTTCCAGGCATAGTAGGTTAGCCTGAGCATATTCTCATACAGTTTAGGATTAAACTGACAATGCCCTACATAATCTCTATTTTTAAGAAAGTCAGCATAAGAAATGATAAAATCATTTGCAGGATAATTGTTTTCTATAGCGGCAATCGTTTGTCGCAGTATTTTTTTTCTATAGTTATTATTTAGATTATATAAATACATCACTCAAATGTAAGTTGCTGTATCGTTTAATGGTAATATTTTTTATTGAGTTATACTATGATCATACACCGGGGTTGCAGAAATTGATCCGAGGAGTAGTTATATAAGTTATTGATTATGAATGAAAAAAGCCGAAACACGTTTTGGCAATGTTTCGGCTTTGGCTGGCGGAGAGAGAGGGATTCGAACCCCCGGTACCTTTCGGTACAACGGTTTTCAAGACCGCCGCTTTAAACCGCTCAGCCATCTCTCCGTGCGCAAAAGTAATGTATGAATTGAAATGAGAAATTATTTTTTTTATAGGGTATGTCCAAAAGCCCACTGCAGGAAACGAGGCATAGCCAAACGCCAAGTGTCAGTGTTATGCCGGCCTCTTTTCATTTCATAATATGTAATGTCGCGGTAGGGTCTGTAACCCTTCCTGACCAGTTCGCTTATCAGATCAATTGTATCATCGACAGAGTCGATGATGCCATTGTGGTTTCGGTCGGCTTTTTCGTCAAGCAGGCCGGTCTGAAACCAGAATCGTAAATCTTTCTTGTAATGGCCTTCCCGAATAACCTTGTGCATAATGCGATCTTCGTCGGTATAACCTTTATCGTATGCTACGCTCCGCCACCATAAGGAGCCGCTGAAGACACCTACTTGTTTAAAACAGGTGCGATGATGCCAGACCAGGTCCAGTGCACTTAAACCACCTAAACTATATCCGGCAACAGTATTGCGTGCATGCTTCGAGTCAATTGGGTAGTGATCCTGTAAATAGGGGATCAGCTCACGATGGATAAATTGTGCATATTTATCAGCGTGCGTTCCCCGTTTAAGATAATCGGGTCTTTTACTCACACCATATTCTTTTAAACGATCGCCGGCCCTAACACCAACAATTATGGCCGGCACGACAAGGTTTCGCTTGTATAAAGCCTGAAACGATTCTTTTACTCCTACAGCTTTGGAGTCTTGTCCATCATTTAGTAATAAGAGTGGTAAAGGTTGAAGTTCGTCGCGATGAACGGGTACCAATACATCCACGTCTACACATCGTTTTAGTATGGGTGAATGTTGTTCTCTGATTTTATGGGTAGTATAGGTGTGGTGTGCCGGGCTCATGAATCGTATGCTAAATTGACTTGAAGGAAATTCATGCTACACAGGAATTTCAAACATAAGCATAATGCGATGCGGTCTGTGATGTACACCGTAATATGATTAGTTGTCCTTGCGTTTAGTCTTTTAATTTTATAATCAGATTATTTTGCTCTATAGCCAGCGGTAATTCCCGGAGATCTTTATCTGCGGGGGCCGTGAGCACCTGTCCCTGATTATTAAAAGTACTACCATGGGCAGGGCATATAAGCCGGTCACCATTTACTTTAAGTTCAACCCCCTGATGAGAACATCGCATCAAGAGTGCTTTAAAATTTCCTTCAGCGTAACGAAAAATACAAATAGGAAACCGAAGTTTATCGTGCTGTATGACGATATGCTTTCTGAATCGGGTTTGATTTTTTGCAACGTATTCAAATGAGTTCAGCGGAAGGGTAATCTGATCATTTTCGATCACAGCATTAGGAGCAAATTGTTCGTTGCATGATGCAAGCAAGGCCGAGAAGACACTCAACCCCATACAAGTTGCGGAGCAGTTTCTGATAAACTCCTTTCTGTTCAAAGCGTTCTTGCTATTTAATTTTCACAAACTTCGATCGTTGTATTGTATTGGACTGAAACGTCTCAATAAAATAAATACCGTTCGGAAGGCTTCTGATGTCGATGCCTGACCTGCCTTGGTCATTAAGGTTTGAGCTTAGCATTAACTTTCCATCCGTAGAGAAAATCCGGTAATCAAATGCTTCTTTTATCTGACGATCAATATTTATGAAATCACCTGCAGGGTTTGGAAATATGCTTATCGTAATTGCATTTACGCTTTCAATACCGGTGGCGCATTCCAGTTGGTTGTAAAGAAAATTAGTTACAAAATTGACTGTGGTATCCATATAAGCGGCAGAACCAAGGTAGGGTACGTGTGGGGCATTGTTAAAAGTATAGAAGGATGAAAGGGTGCCGTTAGTCTGACACATCGAGTCGATACTATAAGAGCCACTTACTTCCATAATCGGAATGAAACCCAGCATATACAACATTTCTGTGTAGTAAGGAACGGTAGCATCATTGGTGCCGTGCATACTGCAAATCGGCGTATCGTTGGGTTTTATCCAAGAAATATCGCCAATGGCACCACATAAGTTGACAATCGCTTTTATTTGTTCAGGGTATCCCTGGTTACCGCTGTTTCCGCTCATATCACCCAACTGACTCATATCGATGTCGCTGGGTAATTCAGACTCTTCATTCAGGTATGCATAGTGTATGGCAATAAATGCACCGGCCGAACTGCCACCTAAAAAAATCTGATTGGTATCTATCTTATAAGGATTCCCTTCACGTGCAGTTTTCCAGAACCAGCGGACACAGGCCTTGGCATCCTGAACGGCACGATAAACGGCACGGATGGCTTCAGGTTTATTCGGAACCAGGGAAGCAAATCCTAACCGATAGTTATAAGAAGCAGTAACGTAACCTCTCTTAGCAAAAGCATTGCAAATGGTTACCACATCGTTATCATCTTTTGTACCGGCAACAAATGAGCCACCGTGACCAAGTATGAACAACGGCCTCAGGGGTTCTGAGTCGTTGGAGGGTTCATAGATGTCCATAGTAAAGTCCTGATTTTCGCCCTGAGCCGTTACATTGGATCCAAAGATGATATCAGATGTTTTGGTAACCTCGGTAAAAATTTCACTCTGATAACGGCCATTGCATTGTGCCTTGGCCAGATTGTACTGAAGTGCGATGCATAACAATACAAGGGGTAGTAGTTTATTCATGTGTTTAATTTGATCCCACTAATGTAAACAAACTATGTTAACGGTAAAGGGGAAATTATGCCGTGGCAACGGGTTAAGTTTCCCGAACGTATACCTCGCTGCCGTTAGTATGAATCAGTAGCTCGTTTTGAATGGTGTTAGCATGCGATTCGGAATAGGTTTTTCGCACACGGATATAATTGTCGGTGTATCCGAGCATATAGCCGCCATCATTTTCACATTCCCAAAGCACCGGTCTTGATGTATACAGGTGTTCGTTGTAGAATACATTTCGTTTTTTATCGGAAAGTTGCCTCAACAAGCGATTACGCTCAAGCCTTACATCTGAAGGAACGCTTGCGGTCATCGATATGGCCTCGGTATTATCGCGTTCGCTGTAAGTGAATACGTGTAGATAGGATAATGGTAAGCCATGAATGAAGTCAAATGTTTCTCTGAAATATTCCTCAGTTTCGCCGGGGAAACCTACAATAACATCGGCTCCGATGCCGGCCTGAGGCAACAAAGTTTTAATGGTTTCTATACGATTTTGGTATAATGCGCTCAGGTAGCGACGCTTCATTCGTTTGAGAATAAAATCACTGCCCGACTGAAGGGGGATGTGAAAATGAGGTACAAACTTTTTAGAACCGGCAATGAATTCTATAATTTGGTCATTGAGTAAGTTAGGCTCAATCGAAGAAATACGAAACCGCTGAATGCCCTCTATACGGTCCAGTTCGGTTATGAGTTCCAGTAGGTTCTCGTTTCGTTTGCCGGTTGTTCCCGAAAATCCGAAGTCGCCAATATTCACTCCGCTTAATACAATCTCTTTGATGCCCTGTTGTGCGATTTCACCGGCTTGCCTGATGATGTTGATGATGGAATCACTGCGGCTTTTACCTCTTGCAAGTGGGATGGTGCAATAGGTGCAGGAGTAGTCACATCCATCCTGTACTTTCAAAAAGGTGCGCGTGCGTTCACCTATTGAATAACTGCTGTGATAGGAATTTACATCCTGTATATCGCAGGAATATACCTGAACCTGGTCGTGAAGAATCGTTTCCATCAAATCTCCCAGTTTGAATTTGTCCTGCGTGCCAACAACAAGGTTTACGCCGGGTATTTCAGCAATTTGATTTGGCTTTAATTGTGCATAGCAACCGGTAACAACAATATGTGAATCAGGATTACATCGCTGCGCTTTTCGAACAATACGCTTGCATTCCTTGTCGGCGTTTTCTGTTACGGAGCAGGTGTTGATGATGTAGTAGTCGGCAGGCGACTCAAAACTTACTTTTTCATAGCCCAAGGACTCCAGATTTTTCCAGATCATCCCGGTCTCGGTGTAATTCAGTTTACATCCCAGTGTATGAAAAGCGACTCGTTTCCTGTTGTTCATCGAAGTGCGCAAAGATAATTGTTAGCGCACAGTTCGGTGCGCTTACCGAACTCGTTTTTTTGTATCGGAATCTTTTTTGAATCCATAAGGACAATGGCGACAACCATTTTTACAGCAATAACCTCTTTTGAGGTGATATTCTTTGGTGAAGACGATGTTACCTTGTTCATCAAAGTAATACATCTCGTTTTTTGGTTGTTTTTCAGGTGAACTCACATCTACAATACAAATTTGCCGGTATAGTTGTTTGGTGAAATATTTTTAAGTTCCAGCTTTAGGTCGGACGGTATTTGCAGTTGTTCGATGAACGAAGCGATATCGGATTGCGTGATGTGGTTTTTACCGCGTGTAAGTTCTTTGAGCGCTTCGTAGGGATTGGGATATTGTTCTCTGCGGAGTATGGTTTGAATGGCCTCCGCAACCACAGCCCAGTTTGCATCCAGATCACGCTTTATCACCATAGTATTGACGCTGAGTTTGCCAAGACCTTTCATAATGGAATTAACAGCAATTACAGTATGTGCGTATGGCACGCCAACATTACGTAATACGGTTGAGTCGGTTAAATCGCGTTGTAAGCGGGAAACAGGAAGTTTAGCTGACAGATGTTCAAACAGGGCATTGGCCAGGCCAAGGTTACCTTCGGCATTTTCAAAATCGATAGGGTTCACCTTATGTGGCATGGCGGATGACCCCACCTCGCCGGCAACAGTATGTTGTGTGAAATATTCCATAGATATATATTGCCACACGTCGCGGCAAAAGTCAATCAGAATGGTATTTATTCGTTTTGATGCATCAAATAATGCGGCAAGATGATCGTAATGCTCTATCTGTGTTGTGGGGTAAGATGGATGGAGCCCAAGAACCTCCTTGATAAAATGATGAGCAAACTGATGCCAGTTATAATCGGGATAGGCAACATAATGCGCATTCATATTTCCTGTTGCCCCGCCGAATTTGGCCGGAATGGGGCACTGATTAAACAGGATAAGTTGTTGTCTGATTCGTTCAGCAAATACCTGAAGTTCCTTACCAAGAAGGGTAGGGGAAGCCGGTTGCCCGTGTGTACGGGCCAGCATGGCAATATGATCCGACTCCCGAGCCATATGCTCTATGCGTTGTATTAATGTCTCCATAGATTGCACGAAATAACCCGAGTAAAATTCCTTTAGCGAGAGGGGTATTGCCGTGTTATTAATATCCTGCGAGGTGAGACCAAAATGCACAAACTCTCTGTATGCTCCGAAACCGGATTGGTCTATTTTTTCTTTGATGAAATATTCAACAGCCTTAACATCGTGATTGGTAATACGTTCCTGTGCCTTAATACGTTCTGCATCCTGTTCATTGAACTGTTCGGCTACATCACGTAACACCGAATATACAGCAGGATCAATTTTATGCAAGGGTTGTATACCCGTTTTACAAAGAGCAATAAAATATTCTACTTCAACATAAACCCGGTAACGTATTAAGGCATATTCAGAGAAATATCGTTGTAGCGCTTTGGTTTGATTGTGGTATCGGCCATCGATTGGAGATATGGCATTAAGCGGAATGAAATTCATCGTTCAAAGATAAGTTTTGTAAAACGTGAAAAAAGTTCATATTCATTAACATAATTTATATGTAAGGAATTATATGCTTAACATTAAACAAAGCCAAACGCCTTCTGTTACATCGCAAACACTTTTAAACACCAAACAAAAAATTTATGAAAAAACTATCAATGTTTTCTTTCGCGCTCCTCTTCATGTGCAGCGCCGCATTTGCCCAAACGGCAAAAGTTCAGATCATCCACAACAGCGCAGATCCTGCCGCATCTTCTGTGGACATTTATGTAAACGATAACCTGTTGCTCGACAACTTCACGTTCAGAGAAGCTACTGGATTTGTTGATGTGCCTGCCGGAGTTACCCTTAACATTCAGGTTGCTCCTCCTTCATCAACCTCCTCTGCCGATGCTATTGCTACGTTTCCGGTTACTTTAGATGCTAACGAGAATTACTACGTTGTAGCTAATGGTGTATTAGATCCATCCTCATTTTCGGCTAACCCTGATGCCAGTTCAACAGCTTTTGGATTATTTGCATATCCGGGCGCTCAATTAGCTTCTTCTGACCCTTCTCAATTCCAAATCCAATTTTTTCACGGAGCAACTGACGTACCAACCGTAGATGTGTTGGGTCGTAATTTAGGTAACATCGTTGCGGTTAACAATTCATCATATGGCAACTACAACAGCAACTACATTGGTTTGCCTGAACAAAACATCATTCTAGATGTAACTCCGGGTAATGATAACGAAAACATTTTATTAACCTATCAAGTTAACACAACGGGCTTAGCAGGTTTAAGCGGTTTAGTATTTGCTTCCGGATTTCTTGATCCATCTGCTAATCAGGGTGGCGAGTCGTTTGGTGTATTTGTAGCCTTGGCTAACGGTCAGGTTGTACAATTTGATCAAACATCTCTAGCTCGTTTACAAGTAATCCACAACAGTGCTGATCCAGGTGCAGCAAGTGTTGACGTTTATGTAAACGACGATCTTCTACTTGATGATTTTGCTTTCCGTGCGGCAACACCATTTATTGATGTGCCTGCTGATGTATTATTAAATATCCAGATTGCGCCACCATCATCAACATCCTCAGCTGATGCGATTGCAACCTTCCCTGTAACATTGGAAAATGCCGGTTCATATATTGTGTTTGCAAACGGTGTATTATCTCCATCTTCATTTGCTTCTAACCCTGATGCGGTATCTACAGCGTTCAGTCTATATCCTGTTGCCGATGCAAAAGAATCATCTACTTCAGGCAATGTAAGCATTTTAGCTTTCCACGGTTGCACCGATGCTCCAACAGTTGATGTTAAATTGAAAAATGGCCCTGTGCTTTTTGATGATCTCTCATACACCGAAGCCAGCGACTATTTAACAGTACCTGCCTCTAACTACATACTCGAAGTAACACCGGGTAATAACAACAGTGCAGTTTTGGTATCTTACGAAGCGAATGTTTCTGCAATTGCAGGCAGTGCAATTACTGTATTTGCAAGCGGCTTTCTTACACCGGCTGACAACCAAAATGGTGAAGCGTTCGGTTTATGGGTTGCTTTAGCAGATGGCACCACATTCCCATTACCGGTGGTATGTGCTACATGTAATGCTCCAGCAGGACAAAATACAACTGATATTACTCCAACAGCGGCTACCGTTAATTGGAATACGGCTGATTGCACAGAGCGTTACCGCTTACAATATCGTGTTGCGGGAACGACTACATGGATCACTCGTTTTACATCAAATGATAATTTCAAAATTAAGAATCTCGTTCCGGGCACTACATACCAGTACCGTCTGCGTTCTGTATGTTCTTCAAATGGCACGTTCATTTCTCCTTGGTCTTCAACCGGAACATTCACTACTCCAAATAATGGTGCTTCCAATCGTTTAGACGAAGTGGAAAATGCTTCTATCGAATTGTTCCCTAACCCGGCTCAATCGCAGTTGAACATTGCTATCAATGCTACTTATGAGAACAACGCGGTAGAAATCTTCAACGCAGTTGGACAAATCGTTTACACCCGCACTAACATTTCAGACAACTTAGTGTCGCTTAATGTTAACGGTTGGCCAAACGGTATGTACATTGTTCGTTACAGCGACAACAATGGTACAATCAACCGTAGCTTCATCAAGAACTAATACATTAATAAATTAATATTATCAAGCCTGCCTCCAACAGAGGCAGGCTTTTTTATTTGATATAGCTTACGTAACATTACTAAATGAACAGATACATAATTCTTTTAATCTTTTGCGTGTTTCAGGTTAGTGCAGGCTATGCTCAGGATACAATTTCTCTGATGTCATACAATCTGTTAGCATACTACACTGATGCATTGGATTCCACAACCCGTAATCCATACTATCGTGTAATCACAAATAATTATCAGCCGGATATCATCGTTACACAGGAAATAAAAAGTCAGTCCGGTGCGGCCGGCTTTCTGAATAATGTTTTAAAGCCGGTTAATCCGGATTATCAGATTGGCCCCTATTTTCAGGGACCAGATACCAACCGGTCCATATATTTTAAATCATCCAAGTTTAATTGTATAGACAATCTAATTATCAATACGGGATTGCGTGATATTAATCAATTTATACTCATCCACAAAGAGTCCGGTGATACACTACACGTGTTTTCCCTACATCTCAAAGCCAGCTCGGGTATTGCAAATGAAGCACAACGAAAGAGCGAGATCGATTCGTTGCGTAAGGTTACCGATAACTTTTCTTCTACCGATGCCTATATCGTAGCCGGTGATTTCAACATCTACTCGGCCAATGAACCCGCATACATTCGTTTAAAGGAGGAAAATACAAACGGTACTGGTCATTTCGTTGATCCGCTAACATTAATGGGCAGTTGGAATAACCCGGCATATGCCATACATCACACGCAGTCGCCCCGTGTTCGCTCATTTGGTGGTGGTGTAACGGGTGGTCTTGATGATCGTTTCGATATGATTTTATTTGCACCCTCGATTCAATCGTCCGGAAAGGTTCGTTATGTGCCCAATTCAACGGTTGCAGTGGGTAATGATGGTATGCATTATAACGACTCCATAAACCGACTACCGAATACAGCAGTGAGTAATACGATGGCGGCGGCATTACATTATGCATCGGATCATTTACCTGTTATGGCCAAATTTGTATTTGTAAACGGATGGCCTTCCGGTATTTCTTCGGTAAAGCAAAAATTGAATCTGTACCCGCAACCGGCTAGCCAGGTATTATTTATTGAGGGTGCAACAATTTATGAGGCTTCATACACAGTATCCGACATCAGCGGTCGAATTGTGCAACACGGTCAGTTCGAGAATAATCCATTATCGGTCCGCGACCTGCAGGATGGATTGTACTTACTCACTATAAGGAGTGAGTTGCAAACCTATACACAATCGTTTATGGTGATTCACTAATCATTTTTCCGGTGCGCCATTTATAGCTTTGTCCATTCCAGAAATTAATATAATCCTGCTCACGCCGGAGTTCAAGCCAATAACTGCAACGCTCATTGTGCCTTTCCGTAAATACAAATTCAGTCTGAGAGGGTAGATTGGTGTATGTCCAGATTTCGCCGGCTTTAAACTGATAACATTTCTGCGGTGCGCCGAACATGATATATACAAGTCCGGGGTCTGTTTTCCATCCGGCTCTGTAGGTGCTGAACAGTCGGTTACTGAACTCCACACGGTTATAATAAAGTTTAATCGATTGCCGCGCTACATTCATTGAACCACAACGGGCAAGCCAGAAGGAATCCAGCTGTAATTTAAAATCTTGTGCTTTACGCAATTTCTGGTATTCATCATTGCGACTGATATAGCGTAAAGGTTCTATAAGGTCTTCTGCCGTTTCCAGTTCAGGAAAATTACCATCGTGCACCAGAAGCTGGAGGCCGATGCTGTCAAATGGTCTTCGAATCTCATAGAATCCGGGGCTATCAAATTGTATTGGATCTGCAGTAGCAAATCGGAACAGGGTGTCACGCTCAACAGGTAATCCTTGATGAGCATTTTGAAAAAATATCGGTGCCGCAGGTGTGCTGTAAAATGAAAACCGTTCAGCAATCAGCGAGTCTGCAGAACTGAAATGTTTGATGAAATAGCTCGATCCGGTATGCAGATATGCAGGGTGTATCACTTCATTACGTTCATTGGTAATATGATAAAAGGCCTGATTGCCGGAGTGTGCTTTATCAAATGGGAGCATTCGCCTGATGTAGATGGACGAATCCGGAGCGTATAAACGGACTTGTAACCATCCGTAATCATTTCGATTAATCGGTACGGTGATGGATATTGTTGTGTCCCGTTTCGCATTAAGGGTAAATGTATTGATGAGCCTCTCGCTATGTGGAGGCCATATGAATCGGTCTGCATCGCCGATATCTTTCATCGTCATTGCCGTGAGCGTAACATATTCCGTTGGCTTTATCAAATTGTTTGCCTTGTGGAATGGCAAATGAATATAGATTCGTGTTGAATCGTTCGTAACGTGCTGTAATGTGAAAACTGCAGGTAAATCAAAGGCCGTGAGGTTAAATCGACTGATCATATTTACGCCACCGGCTTTTTCGTAACTCTTGCAAGAGTACAAAAAGCCTAATAAGATGATGCAAATGATGTATTTTTTACGTTGCCTCATATTTGATAAGACGTAAAAATAATTCTTACCACACCGAATTGGTGAACATTATTCTCTGATTACCTCATTTACTTTACTTAATTTTATTTTAATAATTCAGTTCCATGATTCGTTTTGTATTTATCACTTGTTTGTTTGCATTCACTCAGCATACCATCATTTATGCTCAAACGGAACAGCGTTGTCATACAACCGAATTTCGTAAAGCTGATTTAGAGCGACATCCAGAACTTCTACATCAGATTATAGCTGACGAAAAGCAGTTGCAAGAATGGATACAGCATCATCTACCACAATCCGGTCGCAATATCATTACCATACCGGTTGTTGTTCATATTGTTTTTCCTGAGAGTCAGTTATATACTACGGTAACTGCTCACGATGTCGCCAGTCAGATCGATGCACTGAATGAAGATTATCGCAGGCAGAACGTAGATGCCAACAAGACACCAGATTTATTTCAATCGGTATCATCCGATCTGGAAATTCAGTTTTGTCTGGCCAAACGAACACCGGATAATCAACCCACCACCGGTATTTTGTATGAGCCGAACCCTCTTCAGGAATGGGATGGCGCGCAACTGGAGACACTTAAGCAGTTTGCCTGGCCCAAAGAAAAATATCTGAATATCTGGGTTTGTAAGATGGCAGATAATGTTATCGGTTATGCTACTTTCCCCAACACTACGGAGACCGATGGGGTTATCATTGCCAGCAGGGCTTTTGGTCGTGTCAGTACGAAATTATCCGGCAATTATAATCTTGGCAGAACAGGCACCCATGAAGTTGCACACTGGCTTAATGTCTATCATGTAAATGGGGATGATGGTAATCAATGTTCAGGAAGTGATTTCTGTGATGATACGCCAAATCAGGCCGATCAGAATTACGGATGCCCAACGTTTCCAAATCCTTCTTGCAGTAACACCAGTGATATGTTTATGAATTATTTGGATTACACCCGCGATAGTTGTATGAATTTGTTTTCAGCTAATCAGAAACAGCGTATGATAGCGACTTTAAACAATACTCGTTTGTCTATATTGTCATCTGATGGGTGTACACCTTTTTCTGAACCTCAGACCGATATACAGGTAGAAGCGATATTATATCCTTCAGGTATTGTGAACAAACGCAGCATTGCCCCGCAGGTTCGAATAGCCAATAATGGATCAGGTTCTATTTCTTCGTGCAGTATTAATTATGGTTTTTTTGGTCAGGATATGCTTACTTACTCATGGACTGGTAATTTACCCGCAAAGGGTTCTGAAATTGTGGTGCTACCTAAGATCATGGACTCAGTAGGTTATTCCATATTTATCTGCTATGCATATAATCTGAACAACGGAGCGGCAGAGTTTGATACAATAAACAATTTTATGTCCCGTCGTATTTACGTTCCATCCGATGCCGTCAAAGATACAATAGGAGAGAACGTACTCATTTTTCCTAATCCATCATCAGGAACTTACACACTCAAATTTGATTCACTCGTTGCCGATGATTATACAGTTGAGCTATTCAATGTAGTTGGTCAGTTGATTAATGCAGACGTTGAATACAATACCTTAAATCAATTACAGATTAATATGCTGCAAGCCGCACCGGGCTTGTATTTTGTGCGTATCCGAAACGGACGTAATAAGTTCAGCGGTAAATTACTTAAACTGCAATAATCGGCATATGCGCTATTTTACAGTATTCATATTCATCAGTCTGCTTGGATCCTCCTGCATTAAACCGCCCGACTACAGCGAAGTGCCCGAAATTACCTTTGTTCGATTCAGCAAGCCCGCTGTCCAGGCTTTTTCGGATTCGGTACAATTGGTTTTTTCATTTACGGATGGTGACGGCGACATCGGGCCAATTGCCGAAGGCGATACCACACTGAATTTATTCCTTACCGACTCTCGTGATAACTCAGTGAAGAAATATCAGCTACCCAACATTACTCCGCCCGGTTCCATAAGGGCCATATCCGGCGAAGTTACTGTAACCATAGGTCCATTTGCCTGTCAGGCCGGTGTTGAAACAGATCAACTGACCTATACCATTCGCATAAAAGACCGCGCAGGAAATTTCAGTAATCCGGCACTGACTACATCATTGGGTCTGGATTGTAATTAGTTTAGCGTTATACTTTACGCTCACCGATTTGCTGTCGCCACATAGCATAGTAGAGGCCCTTAAGGTTTAGCAGTTCGTCGTGTTTGCCACACTCTGCCATAGCACCTTTTTCAAGCACATAGATTTTATCAGCATGCATAATCGTAGATAAACGATGCGCAATCAATATGGTGATTACATTTTTATCAGCATTTATCTGTCGTATAGTTGTTGAAATTTCTTCCTCTGTGATAGAGTCAAGTGCCGAGGTTGCCTCATCAAATACAATAAGATTTGGTTTTCGTAACAGCGCCCTTGCTATGCTTAGTCGTTGTTTTTCACCACCACTTACCTTAACGCCACCTTCACCAATGGTGGTATCAAGACCTTTTTCGGCGCGTTGTAAAAGTGAATTGCAAGATGCTTTAGACAAGGCATTCAGCATTTCGGTATCTGTTGCTGCAGGATTAACAAACAATAAATTTTCCCGAATGGTACCGGCAAATAATTGCGTCTCCTGTGTAACAAATCCAATCTGACTTCGCAGTTCATTTAATGCAATTTGCCTGCTGTCGATTTGATTATAGATGATTTGACCGCTGACAGGCTGATACAGACCGACGAGTAATTTTACCAATGTTGATTTACCTGAGCCTGATGGGCCAACAAAAGCAATGGTTTCACCACGAGATGCATGAAAACTGATTTGGTCAACAGCATATTCTTTTGCGGTGAGATGCTTAAAACGTACGTCATTAAATGAAATATGATTGAGTGCACTCAGTGTTTTTGGCGCTTCGGGAGTAGGTTCAGATTTCGTTAACATGATACGTTGAAAATTCTGAAGCGAAACTTCTGCCTCTCGGTAAACTAAAATGATATTACCTAATTCCTGAAGCGGTCCGAATATGAAGAATGAATAAATAAAAAAAGTAACGAATTGCCCTTTGGTGAGGCTCTCCTGAAAGATGAGTAACATCATCAGAAATAATATGCTGTTGCGTAACAGATTTACGATAGTGCCCTGTATGAAACTGACACTGCGGATGTATTTTACTTTTTCTAACTCAAGGCCCAGAATTTTGATGGTCGTACTATTGAGACGGTTAATTTCCTGATTCGCTAATCCAAGACTTTTAACAAGTTCTATGTTGCGCAGGGATTCTGTAGTAGAGCCACTCAGTAAAGTAGTTTCACCGACAATGCGTTTTTGAATGGCTTTTATTTTACGACTTAATACCGAACTCACAATGCCTAATATAGGGATGGAGATAAGATAGAGTGGACCAATATACCAACTCATCATCAGTGATAGTCCCATAACCCAGATAATGCCAACAAGACTTGTGAAGAGGATATTCACAAAGGAAGAGATTAGCTTCTCGACATCAGTTCGTACTTTTTGAAGGATGCCTAGGGTTTCACCACTTCGTTGGTCCTCAAAAACCTGATAAGGCAATTCCAGTGAATGTTTGAGTCCATCAGTATAAATCTGTGCCCCTAATTTTAACGTGATGGTGTTTAGAAAATAATCCTGAAAGTTTTTTGCAATACGGGAAACCATTGCCGCACCTATGGCCAAACCAATATATTTCAATACCTGAATGGTAAAAGCATTGGCCTCAAAATCACGGTGATGATCGAGAAGCTTATCGATAATAATACCCAGTATCCAGGGGTCCATCATGCTAAATACCTGATTAATTGCAGCAAGCAGTAAGGTAAGAGCTATAAGGGGCGTGTAAGGTTTTAGGTATTGTATCAGTATTTTCATAGGGAATGGACAACTAAATTTCAGTTGCCTAAGTTCACAGAAATAAGTAAACAGTGTCTATAAATATTCCAGTACAAAATCGGTATTTAAACACCTCGGGATATTAACGCATAACATCACAAGCAATAGTTTACTGTATTGCTTAGTAGTTATTTTTTTTCCATCGTTCAAGGCGTGGAATTGAGCGGGTGGCCAGCCAGGCAAATAATCCATTCATCCCATCGTTCTTCATTTCCCGAATGCAGTAGGCTTGCATTTTTTTTGCAGTATCTACTTCGGGTGGAGTTAAAAAAGTGCCGTTTTCGTAGCACATAGAACAATACATTTTGCTGATTGAACCATCTTTTTCTGAGCCGCCACCTTTCTTATCCTTTTTTAGAGGGAAGCCACAACTCTGGCAAAACTTGTATTCTTTCATAATACTCATTTTTTACTAGAACTTAATTATATCTGAGATTCGACTATAGCTAATGTAATGATAAATATTAAGATTTTATGGTGCCTTAATTTGAATGATTTTCAGATAACTGATACCCTGTTGACATCGTATTAAGACGATTGACCCGACAAAGATTTTTGTTGAATGAACGTGCTCTATTTTGTCTCTCGTTTTAGTATTGCATTGGTAATTCTACTAACGCAACTGAGTTTGCCGGCATCATCATAAATTTTTATTTCCCAAATCTGAGTACTGCGTCCAATGTGAAGTGGTCTCGTGATTCCGTGCACCTGTCCGCTTCGAACGGCACGCACATGATTTGCATTGATTTCCAGTCCAACACAAGTGTACTGTTCCAGATTAATGCATAAAACGGAAGCAATACTGCCCAGTGATTCTGCCAGTACCACATTAGCTCCTCCATGCAGGAGACCATGTGGTTGCTTGGTATACTCATTAACCGGCATACTGGCTTTTAAATAGTCCGGACCAATTTCGGTAAAGAGGATACCGCAATGGCTCTGCATGGTATTTTGGTGCATAGCATTTAATTCGTGAACATCCGGTTTGCGGAACCAGATTTCTTTTTTCGGCTCGTTCATCTTTGCAAATATCTGTAAACGTTCAACAAGTGTTTTTAACGTTTAATACAGTTTGGCCAATAAATTTTCCATTATGGTCTATTTTTACACATACAAACGTTCAGATACACCATGCCTTTTTATCATAAACTGGGAAAAATTCCTTCAAAACGACACACACAATTTCGCAAACCTGACGGCACCTTGTTTCAGGAGCAATTATTCAGCACCGAGGGATTCTCTAGTGTGTATTCAATACTCTATCATCATTATCCACCAACAGTTATTGCTAAAGCCGGAGATCCAGTTGATGTTTCACCCCGTGTGGCCTTACCCAAGCAAATGAAACCCAGATGTTTCAAGGGTTTTCTGGCTTTACCGGCAGAAGATTATCTCAAAAGCCGCACACCATTGATGGTTAATAGCGATTGTATTATTTCGGTTGCGGCACCCCAAAAATCGATGACGGACTATTTCTTTAAAAATGCCGACGCCGATGAAATAATTTTCATTCACGAGGGAAATGGTACACTGAAAACAATGTATGGCAATATTGATTTTGAATACGGAGATTATCTCATCATTCCAAGGGGTACCATCTACCAGATGCATTTTAATCAGTCCGGCAATCGTATGCTGATCACTGAAAGTTTTAGCCCCGTTGAAACGCCAAACCGTTATCGTAATGAACACGGGCAATTATTGGAGCATAGTCCTTACTGCGAGCGCGACATCAAGTCACCTCAAGTTCTTGAAACACATGATGAAAGAGGTGAATTTCTGATATACATCAAAAAACAGAGTATGATGTATCCTTACCTATACAGCTTTCATCCGTTTGATGTCGTTGGCTGGGATGGCTATAATTACCCCTACGGCTTCTCTATACATAATTTCGAGCCTATAACAGGTCGTGTGCATCAACCACCGCCGGTACATCAAACCTTTCAAACCAGAGGGTTTGTAGTGTGCTCCTTTGTGCCTCGAATGTATGATTATCATCCCTTGTCCATTCCTGCTCCTTATCATCATAGCAACGTAGACAGTGATGAGTTGTTATACTATGTAGATGGCGATTTTATGAGCAGAAAGAACGTGGAGCGCGGTATGATGACCCTTCATCCTGCAGGTATTCCTCATGGGCCGCATCCGGGTACTATTGAACGCAGTATCGGTGCAAAAGAAACTCACGAACTGGCAGTGATGATTGATACGTTCCGGCCATTAATGTTAACCGAGGATGCATTATCTATCGAGGATGGAGCCTATCATCTCAGTTGGAAAATATAGATTTGTAGCCTCTTGAAACCTTTAGTTGCATTTTTTTATCTGGCCTTTTTGCTTGCATCAATTGTGAGTACATCACGTGCTGAAGGCAGTTTATGGCATTCCTTTCATTTCTCTGTCGATACAGACACGACGGTAACGCGCTCAAAAAAAGATAAAGAGTCTTCGTCTATTCATCAACGGCGTACAACATCAGATAAATCCGTAAATAAAGATTATACTCCCGGTTTTACTTCCTGCCTGGCTTTTGAATTTGAGGACACGATCATCCGAAAACCGAAAAAACAACGAAAAAAAACGGTTCAGGATTCAGCCTCGGTCAAATCAATAAAGGCACCTGTTGATTCGTCTAAATTGACCTTGAAAAACAAAAAAAAATCTAAAACTTCTCTTTTAGAAAATACAGGTAATACAGACACCCTCGAAAGCCGACCGCCATCAATAGCAAATGCAGTTATCGACACCAGCAGCCAACCTAAAAAGAGGAAGAAATTAATTTCAGCTAATGAAAGTGATAAATCCTCTAAAGACACCGTGATTACGGTGAATACTATAGCCGGAACTCTTGAATTAATAGCTGCATCAATCATTGACAGCGGGCGATATCATCTTGATCGTGGAAATTATACGAGGGCTCGTGTTTTTTTTGACAGTATCATCAACTATTACGGTAACACTTTGGTGTATAAATCCGGATTCTATTATATGGCCAAATGTAAGGCCGGTTTACAAGATTATACAGGAGCTATAAACGATTTCAATTATTTCCGGATGTTAATTAATTGCTCTGAGTCTGAATGTTTTGATGTGTACTACAATGTTGGACTTCTCAGATTCAAGCTGGGGCAAACCGATCAGGCTATCCTGGATTTTGAGCGTGCCGCAAAGGACACTACCTACATTAATTATAAATACATTTTCTTTTATCGTGGCTTTTGCTACGCACAGCAGGAAAAATATATTAATGCTATTCAGGATTTAACTCGTTTTCTTAACATGGAAAATGCACAGACCTTTTCTACAGCTGAGGCCCGATATTATCGTGGGTACTATAAAGCACAGTTGCAGGATTATCGTGGAGCAATCAAGGATTATGACGCTACCATAGAACTTTATCTTCCATACACGACCGGTAAAAATCCATCACAGCTGTATGTGCAGAAATTAATTGAAGTTTATATTGTAAGAGGGTTAGCTAAATCGCAGTTGAAAAAGTATGATGAGGCCATTGCTGATTATGATATTGTAATCAAATTAAATCCGACCAATGCGGTTCCATACCGATTGAAGGCTCTGGATTTAATTAAGAAAGGGGAAATTGAACAAGGATGTTTGGAATTGAGCAAGGCGGGGGAACTAGGCTCTAAGGAAGCTTACGCCGATATCAAACAATATTGTAAATAACAACATAAGATGCTTCTGAATTATAATGGTAAACTCATACAACGAAAAGATTTTGCCGACTTCAATAATCGTAGTTTCCGATATGGCGACGGATTATTTGAAAGTATTCGAATCATAAACGGCGAACTGCTTTTCTTTCACGATCATATTCAGCGTCTTTTTTCAGGAATGAACGTTTTAAAAATTTCCATTCCCGAATACTGGGATGCTAATTATTTGTACTACATCGTTTGCGAGCTCATGGCTTCCAATCAGATTAACGATTCAGGGCGCATACGTATTCAGGTTTGGCGTGATGGAGGCGGACGCTATTCTCCGGGCAGTAACTTACCTGCATTCCTGATTGAGGTGCAGGCATTAGAGGAATCCCATTATCAATGGCCCTCTGAGGGTTTAACGGTTGATACAGCAAATTCAGTCAGGAAGAGTTATGATCAACTGGCCAATATAAAGACCTGCTCTTCGCTCACCTATGTCATGGCATCAATCGAAGCCGCAGATCGAAATCTTGATGAAACAATTATCGAAAATGCATACGGTAAGATTGCAGATACCTGTACCGGTAATTTATTTATTATCATCAATGGTAAGGTTATTACACCATCATTACGCGATGCACCGGTGGCCGGTGTGTTCAGATACAATCTTATGGAAATGATGCGTCAGGAGAGAATCATTTGCTCCGAGGAGAGTATCTCGTTAGCCGAAGTGCTGGCTTCCGATGAAGTATTTATTACCAACGCTACCCGAGGAATCAGGCCGGTTGCATCGATTCGCGATAAAACATTTCAAAGCAGAATCACCAAACAACTATTTGATCGGTTCAATCGTTCATTATCCGCTACAGATTAATTCATAAAATGATTATTGATGAACAAACCTATTGCAATACACTGGTTTCGGCGTGATTTACGTTTACACGACAATCATGCGCTTCATGAAGCATTAAGAGAACACAACGCTGTTCAACCCATTTTCATTTTTGATACCGATATCCTCGATGAACTGCAGGATAAAAAAGATGCACGTGTTCAATTCATCTATAATCAGATATTGCATATCAACAAGCAACTGGCAAACGATGGGGCAACCTTATGGCTGTTTTACGGCAAACCTATTGATGTATTCAAAAGACTTGTGCAAGAATATACACTCCTTGCTGTTTATACCAACCATGATTACGAACCTTATGCCCTCCAGCGGGATACTGAGATTCAAGCATTTTTAACATCCTGTAATGTGTCATTTAAAACCTGCAAGGATCAAGTTATATTCGAGCGGAATGATGTGGTTAAGTCGGATGGTAAACCATACACGGTTTTTACGCCCTATTCCAAGGCTTGGAAAAAGAAACTGCAACAACAAGCCATAGTACCATTTCCATCGGATAAACTCAAAGAAAATTTGCATCGAACAGATGTTCAATATTCATTTAGCCTGGAGTCTATGGGTTTCGGCATATCATCCATTCCAATCCCTGGCGCCAAGGCAGATTTACAACTCATAGCCAACTACCACACTTCCCGCGATATTCCATCACAGTCCGGAACGAGCAGACTTGGTATACATCTTCGATTTGGTACCATAAGTGTAAGAGAGTTAGTGCAACAGGTTCGTAGTGTTAACGAAACTTATTTGAATGAATTGATCTGGCGGGAATTTTATATGATGATTTTATGGCATTTCCCCTATGTGGTGTCTTGTTCATTCAAACCGGCATATGATCGAATACCGTGGCGAAATAATGCAGAGGAATTTACAGCGTGGTGCACGGGAACTACCGGAGTGCCTATTGTTGATGCCGGAATGCGCGAGTTGAATGAAACCGGATTTATGCACAATCGGGTGCGAATGATTACCGCTAGTTTTCTGATTAAAGATTTACTCATTGACTGGCGTTGGGGTGAGGCTTATTTTGCGTCGCGCCTTCTCGACTTTGAACTATCGAGCAATAATGGTGGCTGGCAATGGGCATCATCAGGTGGTTGTGATGCCGCACCTTACTTTCGTGTTTTCAATCCGGAACTGCAAACAAAAAAATTTGATCCGCAGTATCAATACATTAAAAAGTGGATTCCTGAGTGGGGAACCTCCGCATACCCTAAGCCCATTGTCGATCATGCATTCGCGAAGGAACGTGTGTTACAAGCATACCGTAATGCATTGCGTTAAATTATTAAATTGACATAAATCATAGTTTTGGTTCAATTATTGGCTTACTTTTATAGTAAACCGAAAACCAAGTAATATGATCAGGGTAGCTATTGTTGATGATTCCGATTCTTTGAGAGCACACTTGAAAATTCTGTTAAATAATACGCCCGGATTTAATGTAGTTGCCGATTATCTAAATGGCGTACAGGCAATTGCCGACATACATCGTCACGAAATAGATATTGTATTGATGGATATAGGCATGCCCGGTTTGAATGGTATCGATGCCGTAAGTATTCTTAAAGATAAAATGCCTCAAACTCAGTTTATGATGATTACGGTGCACGATGATGACGAAAATATTTTTAATGCACTTAAATCCGGCGCCAGCGGTTATCTGCTAAAAAATACGACAGACGACAAAATCGTCGAATTCCTTAAAGAACTTCAACTCGGGGGCTCTCCGATGAGTGCTGAGATAGCCAGGCGCGTAGTGGCCTCCTTCCGTCAACCCGATACAAACGAAGACTTAGACCTGCTCACTAATCGGGAACGTGAAATTGTAGAATTACTCTGTAAAAATTATGCATACAAGGAAATAGCTGATCAGTTATATATTAGCCGCGAAACCGTTAAGAAGCACATTAAAAATATTTATGAAAAACTTCACGTACAAAACAAGTTTGAGGTTATTCAGAAACTTAAATCAAATATTAAAAATTAATACATTACCAGCTTTGTCAAACCGATTTATCCGGCATCGTATTACACATAATCGATTCTAACTACTAGGATTTGGCGATTTGTAAGTATTTCGCATACAAATAAGTACAAAAATTGAAAGAGGTAAAAGAACTTTCTAAAGTCAATATCGAACGGGTTATTTTATATGGCCTTTCATTTTATTTGTTGTTAAATCAATGGCATCAAATTCCAGTTCTAACTGTTTTTGTTTAGGGCAGTGATTTACAATTATAGGTACACGTCTAATTTTATTTGCCGCAATCATAAAATAAACGGTTCTTCGCTCTCCAACTTTTTCTTCAAAAATTGCTATTCCCTTTTTCTTATTAAGAATATGAATTATCAATGATCTGTTATGGTCATTAATGCCGGTTAATAGGAATTTATAAGTGCCGGAGTTTATTTTTTTCTGTTCAATAATTTTATTTGCTACGGGCCCCTCTCCGGTCCAATATATAAATGTTGTGTCGTTTATGGATTGTTGAAAATGAAATAGAAAATCGCAAGGATGATATACGTAATACTGTCCTTTGTATTGCTTTAGTGTCACCCAATTTGTTAAGGGAATAACAGGTTTTGCTTTTGTAAGTGTGATGTTGTGTTCTTTGAAATAGTCTATGGAATTGTTGTAGCTAATCTTGTCAAAATGCTGAAATTCAAAGTGTGAAATTTCCTCGTATAACAAGCTTTCCCTGTTATCATCAATGAATATGGTTTGTACATGTCCGTCAACGGTATCTTTTAAAATAAAGATTGTGTCCTTTATCGCTTTCTGTGCTAAAAGTTGAAACGATACACCAATAAACAATATGATCAATATGTATTTTAGTTTCATCAAAAATTTTTTAAATAATTATTTATAAATGTGTTTTAGTTGAATAGCTATTTCAGAGGGAGGAAGACCGGTTTTATTTTTAATAAATGCAGAGAATGAAGCAGGAGAATCAAATCCCAGAGTGTATCCTATTTCTTTTTGAGAAACATCATCAAAAAGTAACAATCGTTTCGCTTCAAGCAAAATACGATTATGAATAACCTGTAGAGGACTTAGTCCGGTATATTTTTTTGTGGTAGAAGCTAATTTCTTGTCGGTTACGTTTAACCTGGATGTGTAAAAGTTAACTGTTGATTGATTTTTATAGTTTGCTTCGAGCAGAGCGTTAAATTCTATCATAAGTTGCTTGTCTTGTTCTGAGGTAGGCAAAACGTTTTTACGGCTCAGGTCTATTATCATTGCAATTATAGCTTGCAGTAAAGTTGTAATAACCTGATTTTTTGTTTCCATATCGGATTGGATGTAGCCTCGCATAATATCCAGCAGTTGCATAAACACTTTATAACGATCAATCTGGTTTTCAAATAGGATTGCGGCTTGATCTCTATAAGCTAAAGCTTTCAGTTGAGCCCGTAAATCAGTTGCGTTTATCCGTTCATCAGTGAATTGTATGATAACTCCAGCTGAATTATTACGATTCATCAGATGCACCTGTTGAGGATGTACAATATAGCCACTATAATCCAGACCTGAATAGTTTTTGAAATCAATCAGCTGATTACATCCACCATTTTTAATAAAAAGGATTTCATAGTACGTATGACGATGCTCTCTTTTATAATCATAAGGGTTTGTATAATCTAAAGGTAGAATAGTGATCTGCTTTGAACTGTATTCAAGTGAATGAACCGGTAGATTCTCTTTTTTTCTTTGCCCTTTTATCATGTTAATTTTTCTAAGAATGAATTATTTCCGAATGTTTAGCAATATTAAACTTCGTCTTAAAAACAGGTTGCTGATAATTTTAAGAACTACATTGAGAAGTATTTATTTGTGTTTATTACTTATCTGTACGCTTATTTTACTTCAATCTATAGTCACATATTTTAAGATGGATGGATTAGTCATCATAGTTATATCAAACGTAAATCACAGTTTGAAACAGCAATGAAAGAACCTAATCTCCTGGTATAACCACAATAACAGCTAATACCCTGGCAGTGGTAAATACAGTTTTATTGAGAGGTAAAACTGCTTTTTCTGCAATTATTTAGGAAAATAGATTATGCGTGTTAATACTTTACTGTAGTCATAATTAGCTGAAGCGGGATCGGTAAGGTATTCTTCTATAGCATATTCCTGAACGGAGATTCCTTTTTCCGATATATATTTTTCCATAAATATATGTGCCTTCTCCGTTTGGTTGTATGGACCATAGAAATCTATAGCCAAAGCCTTGGTATCATTAATTCGTATAACATCAAATCCATCCCATCTTCCCTTATCCGAGGCAACGGGGAAAGCAGGTGCAAGATCGGCTGTTTGAGTGGTCAGGTCCCATCCGTAAGCTATACTAACAGGAGCGCCTGTCATTTGTGCATTATTTTTTCCAAATGCCGCACCTAATTCCTGATAGGTTTCACTAAACAGTGCAGAATCAACTTCAGCAAAAGACAGTTTCATCCGTTTGCCAATATAAATAGCAGGAGTAAAGTTTATTTCTTGAACAACCATATCAGGCTTGCTGTTTTCTGCAACTTCTTTTAAGGCAAGCAACCCGTTTTCGAAGTCACTACCGAGCATATTATCCATATCTATAAATAACATGAATATGCGCTCGACAAAACCGAATTGTGAGTGAAAGGTCCAAGTAACCGCTGTTGCACCAACGGTATCCTTGAGTAACCATTTTCCATCGGCATTACTTTCGAAGGGCTCAACAAACTGAAGCGTGTAGGATAATTCCTGATCGGGCGACAGCGCTGTTAATGTCATTTTTCCCGTGCCCACATCATTATTCCCCTTCCAGTTGAAGGAGTGCCCCACTTCTGCTGGTTTTCCGGAGTACTCGTAGGTGCAGGCGGGGTCAAGTTTTGCCCAAGGACTCCATTCAACCATACGGTGAAAGTCAGAGAGTATATTATAAATGGTTGCTTTATCTTTATTGATGACAACACTCCTTTTGATGTTTGATTCTTTTGGGGCGAATAGTCCTGCAATGATAAGCAATGCAGCAACTATGGATAATGCGATGAAAGACCATTTAATGAATTTCATGGGTAGTTAATTTATCTTGCAATGTAATCAATTTGGTTAATAGAACAACCGACTCTGCAGGATTAAAATCTGGGTTATTTGGCCTGTATTGTACTGAAAAGGACTAAATCATTATCTACCATTACTTTATTCTTTACGTATTTTCCGTGATAGACTTCTGAATAATTATTGCCCACTGTAACCCGGATTCGCTTATTATCAATAATAAAATCAACAGGCATACTAAAGTCTTTTATATCGGTAATCCAGCGAGCACTGATACTCTGGTGATCAAATCGGTATTCAAGTACAGGTATGGCTGCGTGGTAGAGATATTGTTTAAAAAATGCGGTGTAATCTTTTCCAAAGTATTTGTTCGTGTATTCTATCAAAGCACTTGTGCTTGCATCACGAAACGCAAAGTCTTTTTGTAAAGATTTAACCCAGCCTAAAAACAGAACATCATTTTGAACAATATTACGGAAGGTATGAAGAATCCAAGCTCCTTTATAGTACATATCATTATCATCAGCATCGTAGTTGATATCATAAAGACCAACGACAGGATGCTCATTTCTGATTTGCCATTGCATTTCTTTAAGATATTTACCCGCAGCAACAGCATCGATAATACATTCAACATAGAGCACCTCAGCATAGGTGCCAAAGCCTTCGTGTAGCCACATATCAGCATTGTCTGTAACAGTCAGCTGATTGCCCCACCACTCGTGAGCAGTCTCGTGCAGTATGATATAGTCAAACCCGGTTGAATGGCTTTGTAGAAAAGCATTTCCATAACTAATACAACTTTGATGTTCCATACCCCAGTACGAGGTCTCCACCAGTTTGTAGCCATCTCTTATAAAGGGATATGGACCAAAAAAACGCTCGTAACAGCCAAGAATCACCGGTACCTGCTTAAAATGTAAACGGGCTTTTTCTTCGTTATATCGAAGCACATAATAATCCAGAGCCAGTTTTTTTCCGCCGCTTAAAATCGTATCGCTGAAATGGACATAGTCGGCGATGTTGAGGGTGACATTATAATTATTAATAGGATAAGTAATTAACCAGGTAACCTGAATCTTATCCTTAATAACTCGTTCTGTTTCTTTTTGCCCATTGGATACACAACTCAGCCCTGCAGGGTGACTTACCGTAACCCTCATGCTGTCGGGTTCATCACTTTGATGATCTTTGCAAGGCCACCAACAAGAGGCTCCGGTTCCCTGACAAGCAACACCAACCCAATCTTTACTATTTATATCTTTTTCCCATACAAAACCGCCATCCCAAGGTGGATTTATTGCTCGCTGTGGCTTTCCCTGATAATAAATTCGCATCGTATGCGATGAGCCTATTTCGCAGTGCATTTTAACAAACACCGCATTGCCATCCCTTCGATATTTCAGTTGATTATTCATACCGACTATACTGTCGATGATCAGATTAGCAAATAAATCAAGTTGTAGAGAGTCGAATGTATTTAAGGCGCGAAACTGAATTTCATTCGAACCGGCGATGTATTGCCTTTTAGGATTAACATCAATAGTTAAGTGATAATAGTGAATATCATAGCACGATCGCAAACTACTTAGTTTACCGCGCAAGGTGTCCGCATGAGTATATTGAGCGTTGGTGCTTTTTAAATAGGAGCTGAATAGGAATAAAGCAAGAAGTAAACATTTATTAATCATAACCGTAAAAATATTGATTAATTATAGGAAGTTCAAAATAGGTGTTGTAGGATACTAAGGGCTAATTGTATAAATAAATATAGGTATTGAGAGATGTGGCTATGACGAGCCATGCGATATAAGGCAGAATGAATGAGGCTTTTAGATGCATTTGTTTTAGAAATGCATAAAAGGTATACATCTGGAGCATGGTAAGTAATAAAATAAGTATTAATGAAATTGCGGGCAAATGCCAGTAGAAAAAAAACGGATTCCAGGATACATTGAGTATCCATTGAAAACCATAAACAGTTATCAGTAATGACTTATTTAAGACTCGTGGCCATAGGTAACTCATATATAACGCATAGGTGATCATAACGGTTGTCCAGGCAAATCCAAACACCCAGCCCGGTGGTGTCCATGGAGCTTTTACTAATTGATTATACCAATCAGATTGCACACCATCAGAGGTAAATAGTCCTCCTAAAGCAAGGGCTGAAAAATTAAGTAATAAAAAAATAGCAGTGTAAATGAACCGTTTCATAATCTAATAGGCTTTTCTTAACATATCAGCATACGCGTTGGGTAACACACTCTCCTCAATTGCTTTTGCTGCTTTTTCAATATCATAATCAACGCGAATAAATTCAACCTGAATACTATTTTTATCAAATATACTACTATGTTCATTTAGTGTTATTATAGCGTAGCAAGAGCGTGGATCACCATCTTTAGGTTTACCCAGCGAGCCAATATTTATTGCGTGGCGGTATAATTTATGCCCGTCAAAATCATATTCAAAAAAACGGTAATAAGGCTTGTGCGTATGCCCAAAAAACATTAAGTCAGTTTGAGCAGATTCCATAATCCGCATCATGCTTTTTTCATCCCGATCTTCAAAGAGATATTCGTTTACTTTTCGTGGACTACCATGAACCATAAGCATAAACATATGGTCATGATTCAGTTGAAATTCGATTTTTATATGAGCTGGTAGAGTTCGCAGATAATTACGTTCATTTTCGTGAATTAATGAATTGGTTAATGCTATGGATTGCGCTCCCATGGCACGCTCATCATCTGTTTTATAGGCGCAGCCACAATCATCAGATGCTCTGCCAACGCCATAATCATAATTTCCGGCAATGGTAGGTATACCCTGCGAGCGAATTGCCTGTATGACCTCATTAGGCCATACATTATAGCCTACCAGATCACCAAGGCAATAAATTGCATCCGGTTTTTTAGTTTGTATATCTTCAAAGAAAGCCTCCAATGCAGGTAGATTTGCGTGTATATCACTGAACAGAGCTATTTTCATAGACTAGTTATTTTATGATTTAAGATTTTCCATATCGGAACAGCCAGCAATGCACCAAATATTGGCGCAAGAATATAGATCCATAAATGCTCAAGATGACCACTGACACAGGCAGGAGAAATTGAACGTGCCGGATTCATACTGGCGCCGCATATTGGTCCGGCAAACATCGCCTCCAAGAGCACAGTTGAACCAATAATAAAACCGGCAAGTGGTGCGGTGTCCTTTGAGCCAAAAGCTGTATTTAGTATTACAAGCATTAAACAACAGGTGAGTATAAGTTCTAAAATAAAGGACTGCACGGCACTGCCTTGAGGTAGGGTAGAACCCAGTAAATTATTGGATGGAAATAAAAGGGTAAGGATAATACTTGCAAAGAATGCCCCTGTTAATTGACTTAAGATATATGGTGCGATCTGTTTTATATCAAATTTGCCTGCTAAGGTCAGCGCAATAGATACAGCAGGATTTAAATGGGCGCCCGAAATACTTCCAAGTGAGTAGATCATTGTCATCACAATTAAACCAAATGTTATGGCAATACCGCTATGTGTAATAACACCATTAGTTTCTTCATTGATGATTATGGCACCCGTGCCACAAAAGACAAGGAAAAATGTGCCAATACATTCTGCTACGTATTTTTTCATTTGGATTTAGCAACAACCACTTCCGGGTTTACAGCCGACCGTAGCTAATTCAGTTCGTTTTATTTTTTGTTTAATAATACCTGTTCCACAAGCATCTTCGGCAAGGCAAGCTGTGTGTTTAGCTATTAATATAAAAGCAGTTCCATCAAAAGCCAGATGATATCTGCCTATCGTTTCGCGCTGATATTCTACCTCTACATCAAGGTCTTCAAGACCGATTAATTTTTCAGAGATAGAAATGATATCAATCAGTTTATGTGGTTTAAGCCTATGATCTAAATCATCAGCATACCACAATTGAAAAGAAACTACATGCTCTTTTCGAATAACTCCGCCACAATCGACAAATTGTTTATTAATTATCCCAACTTCAGTAACATGAACGTGATCGGGAATTGCAAGACCACTATCCAGCCTGAATTGTAAATGCTGAACTGAGGATAGACATTTTTTAAAGAAAGATAATTTCATATGAGTTTAATTTACTTACAACAAGTGTTCTTTTTAGTTTGAAGTTTACTATGAATCTGATTGATGTAGTCTGATAATTTTACGATTGATTTTTCATCAATACAATAACAGATTGAATTACCTTCGATTTCGCCCTTGATCAATCCGGCTTGTTTAAGTTCCTTGAGGTGCTGAGAAATAGTTGGTTGAGAGAGAGGCAGTTCATTTACGATATCTCCACAAATGCATTGATCGTATTTAAGTATGTAATTAATAATTGCTACACGTGCCGGATGTCCGAGTGCCTTTGCAAGTATAGCAATTCCATTTTCCTTTTCGGTAAAGTATTCCGTTTTACTTGCGCCCATAAATTATTACTATATTGCAATATTACGATACTTGATTAAAAAAAGTAATAATGCTAAAAAGAATTAATGTGTTGAGTACCGTTTTTTGATATTTAGAAAAAAACGTTCGTAGCTGATATAGGATAGCCAGGAAATTAATATTGTTGCGATGAATACGATGGAGTAGAGTAAAATATTGTATTGCATTAAATTCCCGTCGTAATGAATGTATTTGAATGCTAACATGATGATAAGCCAGTGATAGATATAGATTCCATATGATATTTTACCAAGAAAACTTGACACTTTTGTATCAATTAGCACCTTTGGGTTATTGACCACGCCAACAATCACTACGCTAAAGATCACGGCAAAGAATTCATCCTGGAAGTAGCTTAGCTTAAATCGAAAGAACCAAAGACCAATTGATAGCACGATGAACGCTGTTACAAGAATGTAATGACTTATATAATTTACCCACTTTTTTTTTCGGGCTACAGAAAATCCCATGAATGCGCCAATGGCCATACAATTAAATTTAGTACCGTAAAATAGTTTATTGATGAATATTCCAAGCTCTTCTTGGTGCAAATGACGGACATTTACAAATCCATATACGTGAGGGAATAAGCTGTAAGCAATAAAAAATAGTATTAAACATAGACTCAATCTTTTTTCAGGTAATACATAAAATACCAATGGCCATAACAGGTAAAATTGTTCCTCTACCCCTATTGACCAAATTTGAGGGCTGGATGGCCATCCCTGATCAAGAGCATGAGCAATGTTTGGAAATATAGTTAAACATAAAAGCGTTGATTTGAATGTGTAATTCGCTTCTATAAGCAAGTACGATAATAAAATTATAGCATAGTATAGAGGCCAAATTCGTAATATGCGACGCATATAAAAACTTTTAAACGAGATGTCGCCGGTTTTATCTCTCTCATTGACTAACAGGTGTGTGATCAAGAATCCGCTGAGTACGAAAAATAATATCACGGCAAGATGACTATCAGGGAATAGGATTGAGGAACTCTCTTCCAGACTTGGAATGGACGCATTGTATTTGACATTCTCCACATGTCCCCATACAACAACTAGTGCCGCTATGGCACGGAGTGTATCGAGACCTTTGAAGTAGTTATTCATTGAAGCAGTCTGAATAATAGAATTTAACCTTGCTATGATACAACTAATGTAATAAATATGGTAATTCAATTCGTTTTGCCATAATAGTTTGAGTTAGGGTTAGGAACTTAAGTGCCTGTGGTTTGTTGAGTTCAGTTAATTTTGTATACATAACAGATGCAACGTTTCCTACCATTACTTTTTTTCTCAGCCTTTATCCTAATTATTGATTTATATGCCTGGCAAGCGGTTCGTTACATTAGTGATCATGGCAGTGAATTGGTGCGACGTTTTACAGCCGTTTTTTATTGGTCTATTCCATTTATTGCCTTATCCCTGATGGTTGGCAGTATGTTTACCGATGTATCCGCCTGGCCTGCATGGTTTCGTGTTTACTTTATCTCAATCATTGTCTTTTTCTACATACTCAAACTGGTACTTATTCCTTTTCTACTCATCGACGATGTACAGCGATTTATACGCTGGATCATATTAATCATATCCGATAATCCAAAGTTAGCCGGCGCCACCGGCAAAGGCATATCCCGATTCAAATTCCTGGTTTATTCCGGGGTAGCAATATCAGGCTTCTTGGGCCTTAATTTATTATATGGCATGTTAAGGAATGCATATCGTTACAAACTACACAAGGTAACTGTAGGCGTTCGATTATTGCCCAGGCCATTTCAGAAATTCCGAATTGTACAGATAAGCGATATACATAGTGGCAGTTTTACCCGCAAGGAGCCTGTAGCTGATGCAGTAAATCGTATTAATGAACTGGAACCTGACGTGATTCTTTTTACCGGTGATCTTGTAAATAATGTTGCTTCTGAGGTTATTCCCTTCAAGGAAATATTTTCCGGCTTAAAAGCTAAGTATGGAGTTTTTTCTGTTTTAGGTAATCATGATTATGGTGATTATTATCAGTGGGAGAACCTGGAACAGAAACACGCTAACCTCAAATTACTTGAAGATCTTCAATCTGAAATGGGTTGGAAATTGTTACGAAACAGTCACGAGATAATTGAAATTGATAATCACCGGTTGGCAATCATTGGTGTTGAAAACTGGAGTAGCAAGGCCCGTTTTCCTAAATATGGTAAACTCGATCAGGCCTATGCCGGTGCTCAGGATGCCGATGTTAAAATTCTGATGTCGCATGATCCATCGCACTGGGAAGGAGAGGTGTTGCCGCTTTACAGCGATATTCATCTGATGCTTGCAGGACATACTCACGGCTTTCAGTTTGGTGTAGAAATTCCCGGTTTTAAGTGGAGTCCATCACAATATGTTTATAAACAATGGGCAGGTTTATATAAACAGGATCATCAATACCTCTATGTAAACCGAGGCTTTGGTTTTCTGGGCTATCCCGGCAGAGTGGGTATTTTACCGGAAATAAGTCTGATTGAACTGAAATCAGTCGTAGGTTAATTTCTTATCTGTTTTTTCGATAATTACAGGAACATATCGTTCTATAATTACATTTCGGTGATGTATCTCATGACCACAAATCATATAGGCCAATGCGGCTATGTTAACTTTATTATTATTGGCATTTCCCTCATTAAGCCAAATGTCATTTTCCAAATTGCTGATCAGGGTTATAGTGGCATGTCTTACTGAACCTAGTTCTTCAATAATATCATCCAGTGTTCTCTGATCGCACCTGGAATTTGCAGCATAATGATTTTCATCAAATCCCGGAATGACTCTATGATCTGCTCGTGCAATGGTCAAAATGCGGTATTGGAAAATACGTTCGGTATCACTGATGTGCATCAATACTTCTTTGATACTCCACTTTTTTTCAGCATATCGGAGGTCGCCAAATGTGTTATTGAAGGATAAGACGAGTCGTTGTGTTTTATTGTGGCTTTGATGAAGTTCCTCAATGAGTTGATCTGAGGGAACCTGCGCAAAGTATTGATCATAGTATACGGGATAGGTTCCAGCAGGTGGACGCTTGAAAATCTTCATGTTATGGATTTGGTTTATAGAAATAACTCTGGATAAAACCAGGTAACCCCAGTTGTAGTTCACCGTTTCGGATTAGTAATCCGTGATCTTCATATTGACTTGATGTTCCTTTATTGTTTGGATAATTAATGACACCAAGATAGGAGCTGTGCTTGGTGATATAAATTCGTCCGTCGGGAGCTAACTGAAAAGAACCCAGTTTGATATCGTTGGTGGTGCCAACTAAAGCCCCGCTGGTCATAATCTGCGCCCCGCTTGGATGATTGACTTCATACTGCATAATATTCTTCTTCCAGTAAATACCCACATACAGATATTCTCCATTCGGTGAAAATTCAAGTCCATACGCTACGTCTTCATCGGGCGTATAAATCATATGTGGATTGGTAACTTCTCCGGTTGTATTGTTGAAATCGAAAACCTCAAAAAACTTTGAATCAAACATGGTGAGGGCTATACGTTTTCCGTCTGGAGAGAATTTCATTTGACCAATACTATTTGCATCTCTTGAATGACCGCCAAAATGTATGGTTCCAGCTGAACTTATCACCGGAGCACTCACGCCATTTCGGGTTACCAGCCAGGCATAAAAATTATTGGTATTCCAACCGTGAGCCATCACCCATATATCAGAACCGTTACTGTGTTTTACAGCGGTCAGCTTTTCAGCCGCGGCAGGTAATAATTTGAAATTCTTTTCTATGACTTCGCCAAGTCCGGTGTCCCGTCGCATGTCAATCAGTGAATAATGAACACCAACATTAGGAGGACTATCATAAGCCCCGGCATCGGATGTGAACAGATAATACAGGTGGGCACTACCGGGCTTTGGAATAGCAATGGCTGATTGTGTGGAGGAGTCGTGCCCTTTCAATCCTTTTCCATTACGCATCATTTTATGGTTTTTGTTCCATACGGTTACGCCGTTGGTATAGAAAAGCAGGTTGCCACGCGAATCAGAAATGCTTGTACAGCCTTCGGTTACCTGCATAGCCGATTTATTTATCATCACCGGATTCCCCTGAGAAAAGTTAAGTGCGCAATTATGACCAAAATACCAATTGACAGCCTCCAACTGAGCGAAACTTAATTGACCGTACAGAAGATAAATAATGAACAGCAGTAAGAATCTGAAGTTGATTAGTACGTTAGTACGATTGAAAAAAACTGTAGCAGGCATGAACTTGAAGTTCAAAAATAAACATCCTGCTTAACGGAGCAGGGTAAAGTTTCCACGTTGTTTTAGTGTGTTTCCTCCTTTAGTGAGCGCAACAACCTCATAAACATAAACTCCGATATCCTGGGGCAGTCTTTTGTATATACCGTTCCAGAAGTCACCCGGCACGTTACTTTCAAAGAGTAGTTGTCCCCAGCGGTTATATATCCTGAATTGTAAGGATGTAATATTTTTTGTAAAATATTCCAGTTTATCGTTTATGCCGTCATTATTTGGACTAAATGCATTGGGAATATAAATGAAGGCATCATCAGGCAGAACAAAGACAATTACAGTATCTGAGGCCGTGCATCCATTATTGTCAGTAACTGTAACCGTATATGTTGTAGTGCTAACCGGTGATGCATTTGGATTATTGATATTGGCATTATCGAGAGAAACAATCGGTTGCCAGCTGAAGAGATTGGCACTTGAATTTGCATTAAGCGCGGCAAGTTCATTTTCATAAATTGATTCATCCTCTCCGGCATCAACTTCCGGAGTAGGAAAGAGGAGTATCGTAATCGTTTCTGTATCGGGAGTGCAATTGGCGAAGGTTCCGATTACGGTATAGGTGATGTTGCTTGTTATTGTAGCTAATGGATTGGAAATATTTGTTGCAGAAAGTCCTGAACCGGGAGACCATGCATATGTTTGAGCGCCATCAGCAATGAGGGTTAGGGTATCACCTGAGCAAACTGCTGTTGATGGAGTAACCGTAAGGTCTGTTGTACTGAGCACTGTAATAACCACTGAGTCTTCATCTTCACAGCCGGGTAATGGCGCAGATACACTTACAATATATGTTGTTATCACGGTAGGTGTGGCAAGCGGATTAGCGCAATCGGTGCAACTAAGGCCATCAACAGGCGACCAGCTATAGTTTGCCCCTCCGCTTGTTGGAATGATATAGTTATCTCCAACGCATATTGTGGTATCCGGACCGGCATCAACCTGAAAATTACCAAGTGTATTAATGGGTTTCGTAATCGTGATGCTTTGACACTCCTGATTAATGGTGAGTGAAACGTTGTATACTCCAACCGAGGGGTAATTATGAAAGGGGTTCTGATCTGTAGAGAAATTTGAGGCACCGCTGGCGGGATCATCAAAATTCCAGCTAAAGGTATATGGAGGAGTGAGTAATGTATCAAGAACTAATACACTATCTAATCCCAGGCATCCCTGAAAATAGAGATAACAGCGAAGTGGTGGGTTCAACAGTGTTTCGCAGAAGTTTGGCAAGCCCAGTTGCGACTGATAAGGGCCCGAAAAGGTGTTCAGGTTAAATGCGTTGGCCGTATAGGAGCAAGCCGGGCCTAATGCATTAGGATTATTAATAACATCAAGCTGCGCCTGAGAGGACTTAGCCACATATATTTTTTGATCAGGTCCTATCTGAAGTGCGCCGTATTGAGTAGAATTGCTGGTTACGATTGCTGTTCTTGAGGCAATTAAGGCTACTGCGCCATTGAGCGTGAGGTCATACTGATAAATGCCACTGATATCTGTACAAGAGCCACCGATTCCGGGAACATTGTTTGATATATATAAGCGGCTGTTATCCGGAGAAAAGCAAACACCATAAGGACCTGTAGTGCCACAGGTGTTGGTAAATCCGGAATCGCTGAAAAGTGAGTCACCTACAATCCCGGTATTATTATCAAAAGGAAATACCTCAACGCGTTTTATTTCCTGACTGATTGCAGAAGCAATCATTTTTCCATTGGGGGATATACGCATATAACCGATTGTTTCCCAGGCATTGGTTGATCCGGCATCCTGATGAATCGTTCCTTCATTACTGATTACCGGACTATTGATGCCCGTTGGTGTAACTTGATAGGCGTAAAATTTATTGGTACCCCATTCATGGGTAACTACCCAATAATCCTGACCATTACAATGTTGAACCGCGCAAAGTTTCTCAGCTGTCGGCGATAATAATGGTTGATTTTTTACAATAACATCACCCAAACCATTATCGGCATTCATATCAACAATATTATAATTTAACCCACCACTACCGCAACAAAATGGTCCATATAAATTGGCCTGAGCGTATACAGTGAATACATAGTAACGGTTGTTGTTTCCGGGGTCGGGTATAATAACGGCAGATTGCGTTGTTGAATAATGCCCGCCCAATCCAAAGCCATTGGGCATAGGCTGGTGGTTTTTATTCCAGATCGAGTCGCCGTTTGTATAAAATAATATGGCGCCTGTTGTAGGATCGGAAAAACAACTAGTGCCTTCTATGGTTTGCAAGGCACTATTCGTTAGTTTAACCGGGGGATTTGAATTAAAATCAATGCCCGCTTTTTTACCGAAATACCACGTATGCGCTGATTTCTGTGCCGAAGTTTGTATCGAGCACAGGCTAATTAGTATGATCAACGCTGTCAGAGGTATTTTCATCGCTATGGTAAAGTTATACTTCAATCAGTTTAGTTTATAATTACGATAACAATAAGCTATTGGTAGGGTTCACCATACGATAATTAACGAATACCTTGAAACCAAGTTGTTACTTAACAAATCTCTTGAAATCAGCTTTGTCAGGTTAGAGCTCACTGGGAAAGAATGCATCTTCAAAATGTGCTATTTCGTGATGATCCTTGAAAAAAGTGATAGCTACAATATCGAACCGCACCGGTAATTGGTAATCGTTTTCTTCGATATATGCTGATGCGGCTCGGGAAATGGCGCGTTGCTTTGCCCCATCTACTTGTGTTTCAGGGTATCCGAAATACCCGTTTGTTCGTGTTTTTACCTCAATAAATACCAATGTGTCGTCGTGCATCGCAATTACGTCAATCTCGTATTGGCGCCAGCGCCAGTTTGTTGATACTATTTGATACCCTTTATCTTGAAGATGTACTTTGGCCAGTGATTCCCCAATTTGACCGGTTTCATTGTGTCTAGCCATAAGGATTGTCTCGTCTTTACTAACTTCGCATAAAAATAATAAAACACTATGCATAAACTGATTGAAAATTTTACAACTCAAATACGTGAAGCTATTGCCATTGGCCGTAAGGCAGAGTTAACTCCACAGCACCATGATATCAGAAATGTAGTTGTTGCAGGATTAGGCGGTTCAGGTATTGGCGGCAATCTGGTAAGTGAGTTGGTTGGCACAAAAATGAAAGTGCCAATGACAGTATGTAAAGATTATCATTTGCCTGAATTTGTAAATGAACATACCTTGTTGATATGCAGCTCTTATTCAGGCAATACGGAGGAAACAATTCAGGCTCTTGAAGAGGGTATTAAACGTATGGCAAAAATTGTTTGTGTTACCTCCGGAGGTTCTGTAGAACAAATTGCCCGTAAAGCCGGAATGGATTGCATCATCATACCGGGTGGCATGCCACCACGCGCTTGTCTTGCCTATTCATTCATACAACAATTATATGTGCTCTTTCATTATCGCTTGGTTGACCTAGGATTTGAAATAGGTTTGGATGGAGCGGCCCGTTTACTGGATCGTGAGGAAAAGAAAATTCAGAAACAAGCCTTTAAAATTGCCAAGAAGATGAAAAAGAAAATTCCTGTTATTTATGCTGCCGCCAATATGGAGGCTGTTGCCGTTCGATTCCGTCAACAAATCAACGAAAATTCTAAAGTGTTATGCTGGCATCATGTCATTCCGGAAATGAATCATAATGAGCTGGTTGGATGGCGCGATAAAGGAAAGTATGCTGTAGTGGTATTACGAAACGAAACCGACTACAGTCGTATTCAGCTTCGTATGAAAATTGCAAAGGATATTATTTCAAACTACACCAATACCTATATCGAGATACAATCCAAAGGCGATAATGAAATTGAACGCAGTTTATATCTGATTCATCTTACTGACTGGATCAGCGTTTACCTTGCCGATTTGCGTGAAATGGATCCGGTAGAGGTCAAGGTTATTGATAAACTAAAAGCTGAACTGGCGGGTTAAATAAATAACAAGGTCTGCAACCCATCAGGCTTTGTACAACACAGTCATGTCCTCTTCAATCCAGTCATCGCAAAGTGTTTCCTCCCAAGAAGTTGAATTAATAGATCTTGGCGTCAAAGATTTTAAGAGCACATGGGATTTTCAGGATGCGTTATTTCAGCAGATTATCAGAACAAAAATTGAAAATCGGGAACGTCCTGAAGATCAACAAGTGCTCACAAAACATCATCTTATTTTTGTTGAACACCCTGCCGTAATCACATTGGGTAAAAACGGCTCTATGAGCAACCTTCTTGTTACTCAGGATATCCTGAATAAACAGAAGATATCCTTTTTTAAAATTAATCGTGGAGGTGATATCACCTATCATGGTCCCGGTCAGCTTGTTGGTTATCCTATATTTGATTTGGATTGTTTTTTTACTGATATCGGGAAGTACCTCAGATATATTGAAGAGGCGGTGATTAGAACGTTATCGGAATATGGAATACAGGCAGGCCGGTCTGTCGGTGAAACCGGTGTTTGGATTGATGCTGATAAGCCATCCAGGGCACGCAAAATTTGTGCAATAGGTATTCGATGCAGTCGTTGGGTAACGATGCATGGTTTTGCATTCAATATCAATACTGATTTAAGTCACTTTAATTTTATTATTCCGTGTGGCATTCAGCAGAAAGCCGTTACCTCATTGCAACAAGAGTTGGGGCGTTCTATTCCTTTAGATGAAGTAAAACATAAAGTGATGTATCACTTCGCTGAATTATTCAATATCACGTATTATCGTCAATAACCTATGATTAAAAAGATACTCCTGATAGTGCTGGTATTGCTCACTGCTCTGATAGTTGGTATATATGGCACCGGTAATTCGTATGTATTTAAAGCGATTTGGTATAACTATACGGATATTGATGATTATAAAATATTTGATAACCGAACTATAAAGCACGATGCCGTACTGCGATGGCCAAGCGGTTCCAACTATAATAGTATTCAGCCTGATCTTCAACTGAGAAATAAACTTCAAAAAATTAAAACCAATGCACTTGTAGTAATTCGAAATGACTCTCTGGTATATGAAGAATATTGGGATGAATTCAATAAAAAGACAATCAGTAATTCCTTCTCCGTAGCCAAGTCTATAGTCAGTACCCTTATTGGTATTGCTCTTCAGGATGGGTTAATTAAGTCTATTGATGACCCCGTTTCTGATTATTTAACCGATTTTAACAGTGATCTGCAAAAGAAAGTAACGATCAGACATTTACTGACGATGAGCAGTGGCTCCGATTGGGATGAGTCCTATGAATCCTTATTTTCCATAGTTACTAAAGCATACTATGGCCAACAGCTTGAGGAACTGGCTAAATCCGTAACTATTATTGATACCCCCGGAACCCTCTGGAATTATAAAAGCGGAGATACGGAATTATTAGCATTGGTACTAAATCGGGTTACAGGTAAGACCTTGAGTGAGTATGCCTCTGAAAAATTATGGAAACCGCTAAATGCAGAACAGGATGCTTTATGGTCTGTTGATCGGGAGGATGGTGTTGAAAAAGCTTACTGTTGTTTTAATGCAACAGCTCGAGATTTTGCTCGAATCGGTTCACTGTATTTAAATGAAGGTAAATGGAAAGGCCGCATCATACTTAATGAAAAATATATTAAACAGGCCTTGAAGCCGGTAATGATAAAAGATGAACAAGATAGTCTGGTAAACTATTATGGTTATCAGTGGTGGTTGTTGCCTGATCGTGATGGGGTTTATTATGCGAGAGGGATTCAGGGCCAGTATATCATTATTATTCCTAAAAAGAAATGTGTAGTGGTTCGACTCGGGAAGGAGCGTGGTCCGTTTAAGACCTTTGCACACGAAGAGGTATATGATTTGGTAGATTGGATATTAAAGGAGTATTAACAAATGAGAAAAGACATAACCTTTTATAAAGCAGAGGATGTAGGTGTTGCCATTGTGCCCGAATCGGATACAAACTCAACCGAATGGATGGCTTATTTATTGAATACATCTGCTAATATGCTCGAAGGTGTAATCGTTAGTTCAAGCGGTTACGGTATTATGGACCAAAAGGAAATAAAGACATCGACACTCAGGCAATTTTTTGAACGGGTTGAACCCGGACAGGCTTTAAAGATTGAGATGGTTGATGAAAAAGTGTTTGGTTTAAATAATGAGTTTTGGATCAGTTTCTGGCTCCATGGTCAAATGTATGAACGTAAAATTGTCTTTCTACCCGGTTCAATAACTGAAGATTATTTTACCCAGATACCTATTCTTAATATACGAGGGGTACTTATTTTATAAATCTTTTTTAATCAGGATTCGCAAAACATTACGCGTTGTTTTTTGAACCCTGAAGCGGTGGTCAATCGTATGACCTAAAAGGCTCAGAATCTTGTCATTCATACACAAAAGTGGAGTTTGTTCTTTTTCGATCAGTGTAAACTTGTGATCATTATAATAATCACTCAACTTCTTCTTTTTATTTAATCCATAAGGGTAGAAGTAATCCCCTTTTTTGAACATGCGAATATGTAATGGATAATGTAGCATATCCGCATTGATATATTGATAATGAACATTATTAAAATTAATTTCAATGCTATTATCTATGGTATCTAATACTAATTTGTAATGGCTAAATCGATAACTACCCGAACCTTTAAGAATAATTATATCATCCGTTGTGTTCTTTATAGATTGAAGAATTAAATCCCTGTTTGTTTTAATCAGTCGATGCGTAAGGGAATTAAACAGCTTGGTTTCGTGGGTTGTATCTATGGCCTGTATCAACTGCTCGACCTGTTCAAATTGAAATTGATAACGGTTAAGCCAATGATAGAGTAAGGTTAATTTCTGTTTATGCGGTTTAATGCGATTAATGGGTACGCTCTGCATTTCGGGGGTTTTGACCACTATTTTTTTTAGCCAATTATCGCTGTATGTGTTAAGCAATTGAGACTGTTCGCTCCATATCTGCATATTCCTTAGCATCACTTTACTGAAGGATGGATTTAATTTTGTTAATTCAGGTATGATGAGGTGCCTGATAGCATTCCGTTGATACAAGGTTTCCTGATTGCTGACATCCTCGCGCCAGGCTAATTGATGTTTTTCGGCATAGGATTTTATTATACTGCGGTCGATTTGTAAAAGTGGTCTTAGAATAATACCATTAAAAGGTTGCATGCCCGCAAGACCGTCAATTCCTGTTCCTCGGATCATGTTTATTAATGCAGTTTCAATCTGATCATCAGCATGATGAGCCGTAAGAACTGCCTGAATAGGGTATTCCGCATAGAGTTCATTAAACCATTGATATCGGAGCACTCGTGCCGTCATTTGTACAGATAAACCTAGTCGGCTGGACTCGGCTTTCGTATCAAAACATTTTGTAAAGCAGGTAATTTGGTTTGCTCGACATATTTCCTCAACAAATGCCTCGTCCCGGTCCGATGCTTCTCCCCTAAGTTTAAAATTGACATGAGCAACAAAAAAAGGTCGTTTACTCTTCAGTAACAGATCAAAAAGCACCATCGAGTCTATACCCCCACTGCAGGCAAGCAGAAGTTTCTTATCCGAACTGTTGCCGTATAATTCGAGTGCGCTCTCAAACAAGATATCCGGATTATTGAAGTGTTCTTGCAATTTTTTTTAACTGATGCAACGATTTGGCCTCAAAGTAACATCATGCGTTCAAATAAATTTAATACGCTTACATTTGTTAAAACTTTTTAAAAAAAACTATGAAAAAAATGAAAATTTTCTCTGCTTCCTCGCTATCCGCTTTAGCGCTTAGCACCATGTTGTTTTTCTCAGCTTGTACTACTGATCCATGTAAAGACGTAGTATGTGAGAATGATGGTACCTGTAATGATGGTACGTGTGAATGTATTGCCGGTTACGAAGGTGATGATTGCAGCACCGAAATGCGTACAAAATTTGCTGGGCAGTATAGTGTAACTGATGGCTGTTCTGCTTCCGGTGCGGCTAGTTATACTATCAACATTACCTCTTCTTCTTCTGATGTTTCTAAAGTTCTGATTTCAAATTTCTGGAATTTATTTGCCAATAATGTTGTAGCAACGGTTAACGGCACAAACCTTACAATCGCCAACCAGGAACCTGATAATGATGGATATAAAGTAACCGGTAATGGTACCATAAATGGTAACACTTTAACAATAAACTATACCGTTATTGATCCTTTAGGTGCTTCTGATGTTTGCACCGCAATCTGTAATAAACAATAGATAACTCTAATGCAAATAAAAAACCTCAGCATTTGCTGAGGTTTTTTTATTTTAAAAAAGATTGTTTGAATCTTATTGAGGTTTTTTTCCTGACATTTTATCTTTCTTACTGTCAGCTCCGGAACTTTTATTTTCAGTACCATTCATTTTGTTACCTTTTTGCTCTGTTCCGGTTTGTTGGTTACCTCCCATTTTACCAGCTTTTGGATCTTTATTCTCAGGTGTTGGAGGAGGAGGTGGTGGTGTTGGCTTAGAAGTAGTCTTTTTTCCACCTTTAGAAGCCGCAGCAATCAATGAATCCGCTCTTAAAGCCGCGGCCGCTTTTACTTTATCAGTACATTCCTGCATTAATTGCGCACGGTATTCATCCGTTTTAATTGTAGCTAGTGAATCAATTTTGCCATTGAAAACTGACATATCCGCTTTTTGCTGACAACCTTGGAAAGCTAAGGCAAGGGATAAACCGCCTGCGAGTATTATGATGTTTTTTTTCATCTTGTTTGGATAGTTTTTAGTTTACAATTACTAATTGGTTTTGTTTGCATTTACTATGGAGTCAGCTATAGTTTGAACGCTGGCTTCAAAACTACTGTTGCAGATACCGTCAACCTCTGTTTTGATGGTTTCTTTCTTTGCATTAAATACAGAGTCTGCCTTAGCCTGCATTGTGGCAGGGTCCATTGTAGGAGCTTGGTTGCAACTGTTGAGACCAAGAGCAAGCAGGGCAACTCCGGTCGTTGCAAGAATGATTTTTTTCATAGTTTTTTTTAAAATTTAGATGACAAAAATAACAGAATTACATAAGTGACAACAAGTTATTATTGTTGCAGGGCTTGTTGCTTATGCAAGAAGTATAAAATGATGATGTATCAATTAACTTTTTCGGTGCAGTACTCCTGGTAAACCTGTTTTAAATGGTTTCCAATCATATCCGCCGAGCGACCTTCTATGTGGTGGCGCTCAATCATATGTACCAATTGTCCGTCTTTGAAGAGGGCTATAGCTGGAGATGATGGAGGGTAAGGTAAAAGGAACTCACGGGCTTTCTGTGTGGCTTCGCGGTCAACTCCGGCAAACACGGTAATAAGTTGATCAGGTTTGATCTCACTTTTTAACGATTGCAATACACCGGGTCTGCAAGTGCCTGCAGCACAACCACATACCGAATTAACAACCAGTAAGGTTGTTCCCGGTTGATGCTTGATGGCTTGTTCTACATCAGTTGCTGTTTGGGTTTCTTTGAATCCGGCATTGGCTAACTCTTTTCGCATCGGATTTACAAGTTCAGGAGGATACATAGCGTTATTTTTTTGATTTGTTTTACTTAAACAATGTGTGTGAATTAATGTTTGATCCGTTGTAAAGTTCCGTTAACATCTCATTAATTCATCAAAAACTTAATGGTTTTTTACACAAATCATCTTATTTTTACAATCACTTCAAACAAAACTAAAAAAAATCAATGAAAAGTACATTGGAACTGACTTTACCATACAAGGTTAAGGATATTACCCAAGCCGAATGGGGTAGAAAAGAGATTCGTCTTGCCGAGGCAGAAATGCCCGGATTAATGGCAATACGAGCAGAATTTAAAGGTAAAAAACCATTAAAGGGTGCTCGCGTGGCCGGTTGCCTGCATATGACCATTCAAACAGCTGTTCTTATCGAAACCCTCACCGAGTTGGGGGCCGAGGTACGTTGGTCATCTTGTAACATCTTCTCAACACAAGATCACGCCGCCGCCGCTATTGCCGCCGCCGGTATTCCGGTATTTGCCTGGAAAGGAATGAATGAAGAGGAATTTAACTGGTGCATTGAGCAGACTTTATTCTTTGGTAGTCCCGACCGCCCATTAAACATGATCCTTGATGATGGTGGCGATCTGACTAATATGGTATTTGATGTTTACCCTGAACTGATCAAGGGGATCAAAGGCTTATCAGAAGAAACTACTACCGGCGTTCACCGTTTGTACGACAGAATGAAAAACGGTACACTACACATGCCCGCCATTAATATCAATGATTCGGTTACCAAATCGAAATTCGATAATAAATATGGTTGCCGTGAATCATTAGTTGACGCTATTCGTCGTGCAACTGATGTAATGATTGCCGGTAAAGTAGCTGTTGTAGGTGGTTATGGTGATGTGGGAAAAGGTTCTGCTGATTCTCTTCGCGGAGCCGGTGCCCGTGTCATTGTAACAGAAATTGACCCCATCTGCGCTCTTCAAGCCGCCATGGATGGATATGAAGTTAAGAAAATGATTGATGCTGTTAAAGAAGCGGATATCATTGTTACTGCTTCCGGATGTAAAGGCCTCATCACTGAGGAGCATTTCAGATTGATGAAAGACAAAGCTATCGTATGCAATATTGGCCATTTCGACATCGAAATTGACATGGCATGGATTAATGATAACTACGGCCATACCAAGGACATCATTAAGCCACAGGTTGATTTATACAACATCGATGGCAAGGACATTATTATTCTGGCTGAAGGACGCCTGGTTAACTTAGGCTGTGCAACCGGTCACCCATCATTTGTGATGTCTAACTCGTTTACCAATCAAATTTTAGCTCAGCTTGAGTTGTGGCAACATTCAGATAAATATGATAATAAGGTATACATGTTGCCTAAACATCTGGATGAAAAAGTTGCACGTTTACATTTAGCTAAAATCGGTGTTGAATTGGATGTACTTTCAAAAGACCAATCGGCTTACCTGGGGATACCGGTAGATGGTCCATACAAACCGGAATATTACCGCTACTAATTAAAATTTATACCAATAAAAAAAACCGCAACAACGTTGCGGTTTTTTTTTATGTCAGTTTACAAAAAACCAAGTAATTAATTACTCGGCGCTTTCTGCTTCTCGCTGATCGAACGTGTAGTAAGGTCTGTATTTATCAAAAAGCGGCTTAACGGTATTTTCAAGCTCCTTATCTTTCGATTCATTAGCCAATTCAACAACTTGACTAAATATATAAACGGCTTCGTTCATATCCCTGCGGTAATAAGCTCTATAGTTGTCATCCAGTGATGTGATATATTGCATATTATCACTATACCAGTTAACTAATTTCTTAAGTATGAGTTTTCCTTTATCCGGTGCGCCGGCCTTATAGTATGCCTGAGCTACCGGGAGCATTAACAGGGAATATGGTACATTTTTTTCCGGCAGAACCTCAATACATTTATCGAGTACTTTGATGGCTTTGGTCTTATCGCCTTCGATAATCAGGCTATTGGCAAGCCGTGCAAAATTACTTCTCAGATTACTTACCATTCGGAGGATATTTTCATCGAGATAAACATCATCTTTGTCAACACCGCCCCACCAGAAGTTCATAACATGATCATACATAATAGACGTGTTTACTTTTCCGGGTAATCCGTCGCTTGATTTATTTTTGAATGGCATTAACCTATAGGTAAGACCCTCCTGCTGAAGGTAATCATTCAATCCGAGGTATTCATCACTGTTCACACTTATGGCAAAATAAACAGGGCGTTTCCAGTTATTTTTCTGCAGGATATCCAGGACCAATAGATTGGGCTTCAGTATAGTTGATCGGTTCAGTGACCACTCAATGCGAGGTGACAGATATCCGCTATCCGAAATTGATACGACTTCATTTTTGATGAGTTCATTTTTATTTATAGGCAGATAAAGATTTCTTGTGGGGAGATAGTTGTCTAAATCGTCTCCGTAGGTACGAATTTGATTTGATGGATTATCACTGGCCATAAATGATACAACATCTTTAAGATTATAAAATTGACCCGGATCAAGATCAGGCTTCTTGTTGAATCGAATTACGTCACGCTTGGAGCCACGATATGCCTCGTCGGGCAATGAGATCGGCACAGCATCGGCTTTATTTACTTTTCGTTTTAACTGATCGATATACCAATCAACACCCAAAAGACTAAGATTAACGATTCGTATATCTGTTCGGATTCCTTCAACTTCTTGAGCATACCATAAAGGGTAAGTATCATTATCACCTTGTGTAAAGAGAATCGCATTTGGCGCACAGGATTCCAGGTAATTTCTTCCAAAGTCTCTGGCGGCATAACGATTGGAGCGGTTATGGTCGTCCCATCCCTGAGCGCCCATAATTAAAGGAACAGATGAACAAATCACAATAGCCGCAAGTGCGGTGCCCATTGGCTTTAATTTGGAGGCCAGCCAGTTTGCCACAGCAAGAACTCCCAAACCAATCCAAATACAAAATGCATAGATAGATCCGGCGTAAGCATAGTCACGTTCACGAGGTTGCAGTGGTGTCTGATTCAAATAAATAACAATTGCCAGACCGGTGAAGAAGAATAGCAACATTACAATCCAGGCATCGTGATTACATTTTTTATAATGATAAAATAATCCTAACAATCCAAGAATAAGAGGAAGGAAATAATATTTATTTCGGGCCTTATTGTCACTCATCGAGGATGGCAAATTGTCCTGAGCACCGAGGCGTAAATTATCAATGAGATTGATTCCGGAAATCCAGTTGCCGTTTTGGATATTTCCAGTTGATCCCTGTATATCGTTTTGACGACCGGCAAAATTCCACATAAAGTAACGCCAGTACATATAATTCAATTGATAGGTAAAAAAGAAATTGATATTATGACCCATGTTTGGTCTTCCTTCCTCCTCAATATCCAGCCAACTTCTGTAAAAGCTTACGTGAGAGCCATCGTCGTTGTCCCAGATTCTGGGGAATAGCATTTTGTCCTCGGAACGGTATTTTACAACCGGTTTTGGTCTTAATTCTTCGTATTTATCCGGACCTTTCCAGTATTTCATTTCGCCACCTTCCCAGTCAACATCCGAAGGGCGTGCAACAAAGGTTTGTCCATATAATAATGGTCGTTCTCCATATTGTTCGCGGTTCAGGTAACTTACCAGATTAATAAGATCCTTGGGGTTACTCATATTAATTGATGGATTGGCCGAGGCACGGATTAAAACCATGGCATATGAGGTATAGCCTAATATAATCATACAGACCATTAAGACACCCGTGTGAAGCAGATAGTTGTTTTTACGCTTCGCATAAATCATGCCGTATGCAAGTAATCCGATTACGATTAAAGCAAACGTGATAGCTCCGGTATTGTAGGGTAGCCCGAATGAGTTTCTGAAAAGTATATCGAACTTAAGTGCAAGATTTGGCAGGCTTGGAATGATTCCGTATTGCACACCAGCGAGGATTACACAGGAAATTAAGAAAATCTTAATTGCGCCCCAGGTTGTAATCTGATCTTTATGTTTTTTGAAGTAGTACACAAAAACAATTGCTGGAATACACAATAAGTTAAGCAAGTGGATGCCTATTGATAAGCCCATGGCGTAGGCAATGAGCAGAAGCCAACGGTCACCCTGTGGTTCGTCCGCGTGATTCTCCCACTTCAATATGGCCCAGAAAACAAAGGCGGTGAATGCACTAGATGAGGCATATACCTCACCTTCAACAGCTGAGAACCATATAGAGTCGGCAAACGTTGAGGCCAGCGCTCCAATTACACCTGCGCCAATGATCAGCAAGGTGTCGGCGAGATTAAGGTCTTGCTCTTTTTTGCTTATGATTTTTCGGGCAAGCATCGTAACAGACCAGAATAGAAATAAAGAGGTTAGGCCGCCCATAACATTTGACATAAGATTAACCATAAAAGCCACCTGATCAGGGCCACCGGCCAGCATAGCGAATAATCGTCCTATGATAAGAAAAAGGGGCGCGCCGGGAGAATGGGCTATCTGTAGTTTATAGGCACAGCTGATAAACTCGCCACAATCCCAAAAGCTACCCGTGGGTTCTGAGGTTAAGATATATACAAATGTGGCTGCAATAAATATCAGCCAACCCACAAGGGTATTGATTTTTTGAAATGAATTCATTCTGGAGCGTAGTTATTTATTTTGAATGTGACAAAAATAGTAAAAAAGCTATGCGGCATTCTTTTGCCGAACTTTATTTGAGCTAAGTTTTCAACAAAGATGAAGAATAACTTAAATCAGCGCTCCCAAGGTCATCTCAAATAAATATTGCCATTTTCAATATCATTTTTTTAGGTGAAATAAATATTTAGGTTACTTTTGCGCCCGCGCTGACCGATGGTGTAACTGGCAACACGTCTGATTTTGATTCAGAAGAGTCCAGGTTCGAGCCCTGGTCGGTCAACACCGTCAGTGCTAAATCCCGACCTATAAGGTCGGGATTTTTTTATTTATAACGGAGGCTTTAGTCCGGGGCATTGAATCTGCTGACCGGGTTATTCGTATTCCTGCTTCTGCTCTTGTTCCTGCCGTACAGTGTTAAATTGCAGACTTGAAAAATAATTAGCCAATAGTTCCCTTTGTTTAGGGTCTTTGATCCGGATATTGTGCATATAGGTATAGGAACTCAATGGCATCTTGCCCTGAATAATCTTTTCAGAACATTCCTCACTCAATTTCTTTTTTTTATCTGAAGAATAATTGCCCCAATCAGAAAAATTTAGTTCATCCCGCCCCTCGTTAATGTGATGATTTATCCACCAGGCAATAGGTTGTACAGAGGTATACCAGGGAAATTCTGTTTTATAGGAATGACAGTCATAACATGCTTCTTCGATAGTTGCCGATAGCTCCTTTGGGGTATTTTGGATATGAAAAAAATCATTCGACAATTCGCTGAATGGATTAGACTTATCTATTTGAAAAAATTGAAGCAGGATAAATAGTACTACAAGAACAAGAATGACTTTTTTTAACATGACGAATGCTGATTAGCCTACAAGTTTCGTTAAAATCAAAATCTTTTTAGATGTAAAGAATCACATTTGATTATGATGAAAGTCATAAATAAACCCGATGACCTGCGATTATTTTGCAATCAAACAAAACAACCTATGAAATACCAAAATAAAAAAGTTGCCGGTGTATGGATCGATCATGACCATGCCTATATCATCCGTTCCTCTGACTATAAGTCAAACGGGTTATTTGAAATACAGGAAAAAATAAAAGCCGACCATCATCCGGAGCATAGCGGCAGTGAGCATACGTTCCATCAGAAACAAGCACAGGAGCAACACAAGTTCTTTAGTGCACTTACATCACATCTGAATCAGGCAGATGCCCTCTATATTTTTGGGCCGGGCAAAGCGCAGGAGCAGTTAAGAAATTATTTAATCGAGGATAAACAGTATAAAAACAAAGAAATTGTAACCGGCACTGCACAACATCAAACACCCAATCAACTGATTGCTCAGGTAAGGGAGCATTTTTATCATAATTAACGGACGGATAAATTTGTCCGTAGCTTAAGATATTAAATCAGCTGACGACTTTATTTGTTTAGTTCATTATAGATACCGAAGAAAAAGAATGCGGCTGCTGCCCATTCTTTTTTTACATTTTCAGCATAACCGATTACAGAATAGTTTTGATTTAATACGCTCCCATTTGATTTAATGTAGCCAATTACACTATAGTTGTTGTTCTGAACGGTACCATCCTCTTTGAGATAGCCAACTGTAGAGTAGTTGTTATTTTGAAATGTGCCGTTACTTTTGATATACCCTATTACCGAGAAGTTTTTGTTTTGAACGGTGCCATCATTCTTAATGTAACCAACTACAGTATAGTTTCTGTTTTGAATAATTCCATCTGATTTAATATAGCCTATGTAATTATGGTTAGTTGATTTGAGTACTTGAGCTTCTGAATCAGTTGAAAAAAGAAGGATGGTAACTAATATTACTAATTCCTTGAAATGCATACGCTCGGTTACGTGTTAAATTATTTTTTAAAGTGAAAAAGTCCATATGATGTATCCAAGGTCAGAGCGGGGGTATCTGCCGGTTCCACATAGCCGATGACTTTTGCTTCAATATTAAATGAGTTGGCCATAGAGATCAGGCCTTTGGCTGTTTCGGGATTAGTGTAGATTTCAAGTCGATGCCCCATATTGAATACCTGATACATCTCTTCCCAGGTAGTATTACTCTGTTCTTGTATCATTTTAAACACGTGGGGCACTGTTAGTAGATTATTTTTAACGATTCGGAGGGATTTATCCAGATAGTGCAGCACTTTCTTTTGTCCGCCGCCACTGCAATGAATAATGGCATGGATCTGATTACGATATGCAGGTATGATTTTGTGCATTAAGGGTAAATATGTTCGTGTTGGGCTGAGTAGTAATTGTCCAACATTCAATGGCGCATCCTCAAAATTATCGGTTACGTTTAGCTTTCCCGAGTAAATTAACTGTTCTGCTATGCCCGGATCATAAGTCTCCGGCTGTGATTTGGCGTAATGGTTAGACAATACATTGTGGCGGGCGGCGGTAAGGCCATTGCTACCAATCCCGCTATTGTATACATGTTCATAGGTGGCTTGTCCGTAAGATGAAAAACCAACGATTACGTCGCCGGCTTGAATATTGGCCGTAATAACGTCAGATTGCTTTAGCCTGCAGCTTATTGTTGAGTCAACCGTTACCGTGCGTATTAGGTCGCCAAGGTCGGCCGTTTCACCTCCGCCATAATGAATATTTACACCAAGCGTATGCATTAAATTAAAGAATTGTTGGGTGCCATTGATTATCTCAGAAAGCACCTCGGCCGGAATAAGCCCTTTGTTCCGGTTAATGATTGAACAGAAGACAAAATCATTTATTGCGCCAACACATAAAAGATCATCGGTATTCATTACAATAGCATCCTGCGCTACGCCACGCCATACAGAAATATCGTTTGTTTCTTTCCAATATAAGTAGGCAAGTGCACTCTTTGTACCGCTACCGTCTGCGTGAACAATATTGCAATATTCATTATCCTTGCCAAACAGATCGGGTAATATCTTGCAGAAGGCATTCGGAAATAATCCTTTGTTTAAATTTTTTATTGCAGTGTACACATCCTCCTTTGTAGCCGAAACACCCCGCTGATTGTATGTTAAATCATTACTCATGTTATTCATCAAGTACTTTAAATGTAGTTCTTCTGTTTTGCTGATGCTGTTCCTCGGTGCAACTGATACCATTACTACAATGATTAACAAGCATCGTTTCGCCATATCCTTTTGGAAGAAGGCGATTTTTATCAACACCCTTACTGGCTATGTAATCCACGGCACTTTGTGCACGTTTTTGAGAAAGGGTTAGGTTGTATTTGTCATCGGATCGACTATCTGTGTGCGAACCCAGCTCAATCCGTAAATCGGGATTTTCTTTCATCAGGATGACCAAAGTGTCCAACACTTTTGCGGCATCAGGCCTAATATTCCATTTGTTTAAATCATAATAGATATTGCTCAGTGTGATCTGAACGTTTCGGTAAATCTTATCCAGTGTTATTTTAGTTGAGCTGAAGCTGGTATCCGCTTCAAATCCTTCCGGTCTTTTTATTGTTATTAAATCTGTTTTTGAAAAATAGTCTTGCTTTGAGGCATTTATTCTCAGCGTGGTATTACAGGGAACAATCAGTTTTATAAGGCCGTTGCTGTCACTTTTCATCTTTGGATATGTGTAAGTAATCTGATTTCCGGTCGCTTCAGTTGACTGCATGCTGATATCTGCAGATGCTAAGGGCCTGGTTCCGATAACTTTTGAATTCGGATCATTTTCTCGCTCTAAAACTTTTTCCTGTATGGTTAATGAGAGAATACATATCTGAAGTCGGGGCTGAATAAACCGGTAGATATCATCACTACCAAGGCCGCCTGGGCGTGATGAGGTCAGATAACCCTTTGACCGAATGCTGTCTTTTTCTGTGTCATTAATATTTTCATAGACTAAACCGAAATCATCACCGGAAGAATTTATAGGATATTTAAGGTTTACGGGATTAGACCACCTATTTCCGTTTTTGCGTGTCTGAAAAATATCGAGGCCTCCCATAGCGCTATGGCCATTAGACGAGAAAAATAAGTCGCCGTTGTTATGTGTTGGAAAGACCTCATCGCGTGAGGTATTTATGATTGCACCGAGGTTAACCGGCGTGCTCCAACCCTCTGCGGTTCGTGAACTTACATAAATATCTTTACCCCCATATCCATCTCTTGAGTCGGAACTCATATATAATTCTCTGCCATCACTGCTCAGAAAAGGATGTTGGACATTTACCGTATCATCAAAAAAAGTTAACACCTGAGGTTCGCTCCATGATCCACTTGCATCTTTAAAGGATACTACTATTTTGCAATAATCATCGGCATTGCCGTCGGAGCCACAGCGTGTGAAATAAATTTCATTTCCGGCTTTATTCATACAAGCTGCTCCGTTGTTGTAGGCATCATTTACGGGTTGGGCTAAAGGAGTTATCGCAGAAAATAAACGGTTGGTTCCTGCTGTTGCTTCGTAAATTGAACTGAATTTTTTGCCGGTCCAGCCATAGTCATTCATGTTATTTAGTGGGCGGTCACTGGTAAATAGGAGTTTGTTGTCGTTGATCAAAAACGGCGAATAATCAAAAGCAGATGAGTTTAGTTCCATCAGGTTATTCACCCGGTAGTTTAAAGGTTTATTTATCCATTCGAGTGCAAGTTTGCAAGATATTATTTCCCCTTCTGTCAAATCATCAAAAGGATTTCGTTTTTGATAGATTTCCAGTTGAGTTAATGCTTCTTTATAATTGCCGTTTACTTTGAGCATGCTTGCATAATAAAAATAAGCTATAGGATCATAATCCAGTTCTATGGCTTTTTTGTAATACGTTTCAGCCTGAGTTGTATTATTCATCAACCGATAGCATTCGGCGGTAAGAAAGGTTTTTTTTGCTTTTACATTGATATCACTCTCATTCTCGGACTCATTTTTTAGCAATGGTGCAGCCAGGGCATATTGTTTTTCTGCATAATAGACCTCACCGGTTTTTACGGGCTTCGTCAGCATACAGGCCGAAGCGGAGAAGATGAGTATGATGAGCGTGATACGTTTCAGTAACATAAATGCAGGTCGGTAGCTAATCCAATTTCTAAGCCATAAAACTAATCAAATTTACTTGGCTCTTATCGTAAACGAAGGGATAGATACGTTTTGTTTTTTAAGATAAAAAAATCTTTGATGATACTGTGTGGATAGTATCCGCTAATGTTAGGATTGTGGACTGTGATTGCGAGTTCTTTACGTTTCTTTTTCCATTCTGGGTATTTATTATAGAAAGCAAATATTGCACGTAATACGGCCATAGCATTAGCGAAGTCGCCTTTCAGAATAAACTGACCGGATGCCACGATATCCAAAAGAAGGCGAATGCTTAAAAGTTTTCCAAGATGACCAAGACGATAATTTTTGGTAAGTAAAGCCAGGTTGTTTCTGAAATTCAAAAATGTTTTTTTTGGATTGCCCTGAGGTAAACTACCACCACCAAGATGATAAACTAATGCATCCGGGCAATACGCGATTTTATAACCCATATTTTTCATACGCCAGCAAAGGTCAATCTCTTCCATGTGGGCAAAAAAGTCAGGATCTAAGCCTCCTGATTTTTGATAGATCGATTTTCTTACCATCATACAGGCGCCACTCGCCCAGAAAATTTCAGCACGGGTATTGTATTGATTTATGTCTTTTTCAAGTTGATTAAAAATGCGACCACGACAGAACGGATATCCATATTTATCAATACATCCGCCGGCGGCACCGGCATATTCAAACTCGTCCGGTATCTCAATCGAACGAATCTTTGGTTGAACAGCACCCAAAAGCGGATCCTGTTCCATTAGCTGTATCATCGGTGAAATCCAGTCGCCGTGAGTGTCTACATCCTGGTTTAACAAAACAATATAT
>Ga0315901_10000603_pt1 | contig 53354 bp, 42 predicted proteins | sample LakEriMetagenome_10_FD_203761 | JGI IMG/M metagenome (GOLD analysis project Ga0315901, IMG submission 203761) | Freshwater fungal communities from buoy surface, Lake Erie, Ohio, United States - Buoy 2 MA116 | ecosystem: Environmental > Aquatic > Freshwater > Lake | place: USA: Lake Erie, Ohio... | reverse complement strand
TTTTCGACGATAACCAATAATAATATTCTCTTTATTATTATTGATAAATCATTTGAGCAGGCAGAAGTTTGTTTTAATCAATTATGTAACGATAATGGGATAGAGGATATACCCACTTTTATTCTACAGGATGCAGACTATGAAAAAATTATTGAAGGTATTATCCAGGAGGTACCTATAAGGGAGAAGACCTGGGAGGGTAACAGAGAATTACATCTTACCGAAGGCGGATTTTTTACCATGGGTAAAAAGACAGCCCTATTTATACAGGGCACCTTTGTGGTTATGGATCAGTTATTTATGCTCAATTCAAATGTAAACCGGCTGCATAATCGCCATATGTTTTTTGAGCAAACCGGTTTAGATCTTAGTCGGTATAATACGCTCAGAATCTATTGTAACAGCATCAGTAAATCGGATATACGGCTTAGCTTTTATCAGATCATCTATTTGTTCCTCCTCGTAGATTGTGCTGCCCAAATTCTGTTAAGCCCCATGCTCAATACTCTGGAGCCCGAACTAAATCGTTATGGACTTAATGCGGAAAATGCACGGGAATATTTAAAGGTTGCGAGTGACATACGGGGACAATTGAATCACGAACTTACCGATGCAGAAACCATTATTGACTTATTGAATAAGTCATACGACTGGCCTGCCCTGATGCAGTGATCAGAAATTATATTGAATGCGCACAAAAATATTTCTCCCGGTTTCATCGCTGAAATACCTGAAGCGATTCATATAATTCCTGTAACGTGTATTTAAGAGATTGGTGCTGCCGGCTTGAATGAGCCAGGTGCCTGATTTTGCAGTAATTAATTCATACTTCAGATGAAAATTCCAAAGTGTATAGGTAGGGGGAGGAGGCGCAAAATCACTTTCAGGCTCAACCAGATTTTGAACGAAGGCGGACTCCTGTTCTATGTTAAAATCAAGTTTTGCATAAGTTTTACGCATAATATTTATAATTAAATCTTGTTTAAGGCGGTTGGGTACTATGCCCGGAATATATTTCCGGTTAGTTATATCTCTGGAATAGAGATAACTGAATTGATGTGAAGAGGACAATAGCTTACTCCAAGAAAACGAAACATCTATATCAGCACCGGTAAATATCATATCCGTTTGTTGATAGGCAAAAACAGGAAAGGCTCCCTGTATCAGTTGTATATTATAAAGCATCGGACGCAGGTAAATATAATTACTGATATACTGATGGTATATGGTGGTATGAACATGAAGAATATGATAGTCGTAATTCAAATCGATGGTAGCACTTAGTGCTTTCTCTGTATTCAAGGAGCTGTCACCCAGTTCATAGCTTGCCGCACCCTGGTGAATACCTCTGGCAAACAATTCAATAACCTGAGGTACACGCCAAGCCCTTCCCAAATTTGCTTTCAGGGTACAGTGATGGTTCGTCACCAGCTTGCTGCCAATATTAAAACTCCACGCATGAAATTCCATGTTACGCTCATCAATTTTCAAGCTAATCGGATTTCGTTGAAAGGTATTAATGGTTTTATAGTCATATCGGGCACCTGCATCTATCGTTAACTGCTTGATATGTATTGCTTGTATACTGTATGCACCGAGGTCATAACTGCGGAAGTTCGGAACCAGGCTTCGGTATCCGGTACCCCTGAATCCCTGCCCCTGAGTTCCTAATGCAAGCCCTATTTCTGAAGAGTGTTTTTCATGTTGCAAAATCCATCGGGATTGGAGTTGATCGGTGATTAAGAGAAAATTTAAATCAGCTACCGCTCCACGTTCGAGCGAGTCGCTGAATGGAGTTTGTGCATCGTACTCCTTACGATTATTATCCTGATGCGTGTACTGAAGTACTATGTGGCTTTTAGTTTTAAGTGCATAGGTTAACTTGCCCTGAAACGTTTGATGTATGATGTCCTGATAGGGACGTTTGATAGCATAGGTAAATGGATAGTTAACAGTAGGTTTATTATGATTTAAAGCTTCATTAAGATCATTGAGGTTACCGATATGAGAAGATGCAAGTATACCCGGTCTGCTGTTGAATCGGTTCCACGAGAGTTCGGCTTGCAGACCTTTACGGACAACCTGATAGTGTATGGATTGATTAAATTGACGAGAAGCCGTATTACCTAAAATATAGTCAGGTGCATTAAACGAACCATGGCGTGTATATGAGGATTGCAATCGAAGACTACTGCTTATTTTTTTTGTTTTTTTAAAGTAATCAAGTGATCCGGACCCGGAACCACCCATGCCATTGGTAAATCCGTGAAGTGCGATAAAACCGCTCCAGGTTTTAGTCGTATCAAAAGGGGCGGGCAGCACTTCAATAACACCGGCTATAGCGTCTGAGCCATATCGCAATGATGCGGCACCCTTGATCACTTCTATGGAACCGGCACTATTCAGATCGATTTCGGGAGCATGTTCATTTCCCCAGTTTTGTCCTTCAAGACGGGAGCCATTGTTAAGAAGTAGTAGGCGATTACTGTGCATTCCATGTAATACAGGTTTGGCAATATTCGGTCCCGATCGTAGTACCTGCACGCCGCTTAGTGTTTGCAAGGCGTCAGCAAAAGATAAGCCTCGCAGGGATTTGATTTCGTCGGCGCTCAAACCAATTTGCGATGCACTGCTCATATATTGATTTTTACTTTGCTTATCGGATATGATGACGGAACGTAACAGATGCGTGTTTGGATTTAATTCAATCAGCAACTGAATGTCTTTATCTATCCGAATGGTCGTATCAATTATCTGAAATCCTAAGCCGTGAATATGTAAATGATAAGCGCCGGCACAGATATTTTGAATATGAAAGTTGCCATTCTCATCGGTAAACGTTTGTTGATTCGTTTCTCGAATTAATATTTCGACACCTGATGTGGATGAGCAGTATTTATTATGGCAATGTAATGAACCGCTCAACTTGTAGGCACAGGGCTGAGCGGTTACATTACTCATGATTGCAGTGATGCAGAAAAGAACTACATATTTCACTATGGTTTAATTTGAACTCTGAAACGAGTGTCAGCATCAGTAGAACCCGGAGTGATGGTTCCATCTTTGCCATCGGGTTGGTGACGAAGAATCACATTCATAAACGCATTCATCGTGTTAGTCCCTGTGGTTAAGGTGGCATTCAGGCCTAAGGGCAGATTGTTAGCATCCACATCATTTCGAATAATAGTGATGTTTGAACTCAGAATGGCATCAGGAATATAAAAAACTCCATGTGATGTTGCCCGCTCCAGAATCTCTTCAGTAATATTTTCGGTCGGTGTTTTAGTTTCATCGAGAAACGAAGCCGATAATGCATACACACTGCCCGGTTTTAAATTAAGGAAGGCCGCACTGGTATCCGGCGGATTGGAGCCATCCGGTGTTAATTGTTTCCAGGTTGCTGTTTGAACATCACTACTGTCAGCAGTGTTGGTTACTACCAGTTTAACAGTAGTGATAAATTCATTTTCCGGTTCTTCAACATCTTCCTCAGGTTTTTTACAGGACGATGCAATGGTTAATGAAAAAAGTAAAATGTATAAATAAAAAGAAATGGATGTTTTCATGATGTAATTGATTGATTAAATGGGTTAAAAAAAAAGAAATTGCTAGCCGTGAGGCACGACGAGAATGAGAATAAATTATTGAACGATTAAACCGTGGGTGGCCCTCTTAAATAAGAGCTATTTATGGGTGATATAAAAATAAACTCCGACTGAGGATGTATTAATGCATAGTTAATTGAGCAGATAGGCGGGTCGTATACAGGATTATTGGTTATTCCAAAGCCTAATTGAAGAAGTAAAAACGAACAATGCTTGTGTATGGATTCAATGTGCGCTTTTTGCGAATCGGTGTGACATTCGGTGTCCGTGTGGTTATGTCCAAGGTGAATGAGCTCACGCGGCGTGATTCCGCTGATTAAAATAAACAGGAGCAGGTATGAAATAAATCGTTTCACGAACGATGTAAATATAAATACTTACTCACAAAAGAATAATTTCGTATGCAAATTGGTAAACTGCAATACGATGAACTTTAAAGTACCCCTCCTCCTTCTTGTTTTTTCCATACATTTTTTTTCTTGTACCAGGAAAAATCAGGTTGAATCCGAATTCACTGAAACAGAATTGGGCAACGGACTAACACCATCGGAACAATATTTTTTGCAAAGGCAGTATCCGGAATTTACTTTCGACGCAAAAGGATATGCTTCGGCATTGCAGATTCTAAAACAGACTGTAACCCGAAATATCGAATCCGGTTTTTCTCAGCTATGGCAGTTAGAGGGTCCAAATAATATCGGAGGGCGATTTAATACGCTCACTATTCATCCATCCAATTCAAATATTATGTATGCCGCTTGCGCAACGGGAGGTATTTTTAAAACGACAAATGACGGAGCCTCGTGGTTTCCTATTTTCGATGATCAACCATTTCTTTCTATTGGCGCAATAGCCATTGATCCTCAAAACCCGGAAATAATTTATGCCGGTACAGGCGACCCGAATATCAGCGGATATCCATTTATTGGTGACGGAATATACAAAAGCCTTAATGGTGGGCTCACCTGGTTTAATATAGGATTGTCTCAGCAACGCATCATATCTAAAATAATAATACATCCATCAAACAGTAATATCATATATGCATCTACGATGGGATTACCTTTTGAGCCAAATAATGATCGGGGATTATATAAAACTACCGACGGAGGTAATACCTGGGAACAAATACTTTTTCTATCTGACCAGGCTGGAGTTATCGACTTGCTTATGGATCATGAAAATCCGGAGGTGCTCTATGCCGCCGGTTGGAATCGGTTAAGAAATAATCAAGTATCCATCATTACGGGTACAGAATCCGGAATATATAAGTCAACAAATGGTGGCGCAACCTGGGATATGCTTTCAAATGGATTACCGCAAGGCGCATTTTGTCGTCCAAGTATTACGATGAGCGGGATTAACTCAGATATACTTTATGCCACTTATTCCGATAGCACGGCAGAACTATTTGGAGTATATAAAACAACAGATGCCGGAAACAGTTGGACACAGTTGAATACCACTGGTCTCGATAATCCATTTAACGGGCAAGGATGGTTTAGCGGGGGCATCAAGCTAGACCCGGCCAATGACAACGACCTTTGGCTGTGTGGCGTTGATCTTTGGCGCAGTAACGACGGTGGACTTACCTGGTATTTGGGAGCTCCAGAGTGGTGGCAATACATTGTTCACGCAGATCATCATGATGTGATATTCAGAGATAATGCTATATACACGTGTACCGATGGGGGAATCTATAAAACAACCGACAATGGGGCTAACTGGAGTGACATTGAACTAATACCCAATAATCAGTTTTACCGTATCGCCATTCATCCGCATCAGCAAGGTATCTATGCCGGAGGTGTTCAGGATAATGGTACCACATCGGGTAATTCGTTCTCCATAAATAATTGGTTGCGCCTATTTGGTGGTGATGGCTTTCAGCCTGTTTATGATAGTAATGATCCGAATCATTACTTCTATGAAGTTCAGAATGGGGTTATATATGAAACATTTGATGACGGAGGCAGTTTTGATGAAATCACGGCTCAGCTCAATCCGGATGATCGCAGAAACTGGGACATGCCTTATTTTATGAGTCGTTTTAACAGCGACCTTTATCTCGGTACCGATAAAGTATATCGCTACCAATCATTCAGTATGCAACAGCTGTCTGATGATATCACAGATGGTAATATTTATGGAGCCCGGTTTCACACCATATCAGCGGTGAGAGAGTCCAATACCCAACAAGGTGTCTTGTTTGCCGGAACAAGTGATGCAAACGTATGGCGTTCACTCAATGATGGCGTGTCGTGGGAAAATATTACCGGGTCACTGCCTGAACGCTATGTTTCTTCATTTGCCACGTCGCATATTACTCCGGGACTTGTTTATGTTGCGCATACCGGATTTAAGAGTAACGACTTTACACCACATCTGCATAAGTCTTTAAATAACGGAACAAGCTGGACACCCATTGCTTCCAATCTTCCTAATTTCTCAATTAATGATATTGCCACCTATCCTGATAACGATTCGATACTATTTGTAGCAACCGATGTTGGCGTTTATGCAACCATAAACAGCGGAGCCGAATGGTATCGTCTTGGAACCAATATGCCCTATGTGCATGCATTTGATATTGAAATTGATACGTCTAAAAAAAGACTGATAGCAGGCACCTACGGAAGAAGTATAATGAGTTATCCACTTGATTCGTTGATTCGTAAGCCTGTGATTTATAATGCGATTCAGCAGTTAGCATTCAAACAAGCAGGTGCCTTTCCAAATCCATACAACAGCCAAATCACAATTCAATGTGGATCTGCCAATCCCTGTGAAATTAGCATTCGCGCTACAGATGGTCGAATGATGCTCTTTACATCAAATGTCATGCAATCACTGAAGGTTTATACAGCTGATTGGGTAAATGGAATTTACTATGTAATGGTACGCGATACGATTACACAAAAGTCTGATGTATTCAAGATAATAAAACAATAAGCGGATCAACTGAGTTGTTCTTCGGGAACTTCTGCGAGCCACTTCTTAACCTGTCCTGCTACGGTCTTAATCGTATTGGGATCGAACGGAGAGTTTAGTTTAGCCACCTTTACCAGTTCGAGAAATGATTTACTTCCTCCCTGATCGCACAATACTATGTAGTCATTAAGGGCTTCTTCACGATTGGACTGTGAGCGATACCAAAATTGGAAAGCACATAATTGAGCCAGTGTATAGTCTATATAGTAAAATGGAGAACGATAGATATGTGATTGTCTTTGCCAGAAGCCACCCGATTCCATATAGTTGTTCTCTGCATAATCGCGGTGAGGTAAATATTTTTTTTCTATGGTTCGGAATGCGTTATGGCGTTCATCTGGTGTGCAATGCGGATTTTCATAAATCCAATGCTGAAATTCATCAACTGCACAGCCATAAGGAATAAATATAAGTGCTCTGCTCAGGTGTGAGAATTTGTACTTATCGGTATGCTCATTAAAAAATAAATGCATCCATGGCCAGGTCAGAAACTCCATACTCATGCTATGAATTTCACAGGCTTCGAGTGTAGGAAAATAATATTCCTCGATGCCGAGATATCGACTACGGTAACACTGAAAGGCATGACCGGCTTCGTGCGTGAGCACATCGATATCGTGTGAGGTGCCGTTGAAGTTAGAAAAGATAAAGGGTGCCTGATAGCCACTCAGGAAGGTGCAGTAGCCACCGCCGGCTTTATCCGGTTTATTGATTAAATCCATCAATTCATTTTGTTGCATAAATTGAAAGAATTCATCTGTAGCAGGAGATAATTCCTTATACATCGTAGCGGCGTGTTGTACAATCCACTCCGGCGAACCCTGAGGCTGGGGGTTTCCGCCGGGATAGTCCAGAGGCTCATCATAATATTTAAAATCGCCGAGGCCTAATCGCTCCTGTTGTCTGGCTTTAAGTTCTTGCGAAATGGGAACTAATTGTTCATGAACGGCATCTCTGAAACGTTTAACATCAGCCGCGGTATAGTCTGTACGAGACATACGGGCATAGCCCAGCTCAATGAAATTGTTAAAGCCAAGTTTAATCGCCATTTGATGGCGTAGTTTAACCATTTCATCAAAAATGCGATCTAACGCTACTTTGTTGGCTGCAAAAAAAGCATCATATTTCTCGCTGGCCTTTATTCTGATCTCCCGATCGGGGGATAATTTAAATGGAGCAAGCCCTGATAAATTATAGATCTGACCATCGAACTCAATTTTTGCAGAGGCGATCAACTTAGTATACTCGGTGCTCAGTGTATTTTCTTTTTGCAAATCTTCAATAATGCAATCATCAAATGTTTTTAAACTAAGTGCGGCAAGTTGGAATAATAAGTTGCCATATCGTGCCTCCAGGGCATTTCTGAATGGTGCCTGAAGTAGTACCCTGTAAAAAGAAGTAACCAGTTTTTTGTAGTGAGGTTCGTTTTCATCAAAAAAGTTCTGCTCGGCCTCATAAAAGGAGTCTGATGTGTTTAATGAATTACGTATGGATGCAAGCGTCATCATCGTTTCAAACTCTCTGCGTAACGCATAAATTTTATCAAAGGCTGATAACTGTTCCTGCTCGCTGGCGGCCTGCATAAACTGATGAAGCGTGGTATTAAATTCTGCCTGATAATTAACAAAGTCAGGACGTCGGTATGGCATTTCTGAGAATCGCATCGTGGGTATTTTAGGGAGCCAAAATATTTTATAAGCGATTAATGGCTACGGATATTATCATGCGAATATTAACATCGCTTGCTAAAAGTGAATAGTTGATTTGTTCTTTTTAAGATTTATGCAAAAAATCGTTCACACAATCAGATAAATACTTCATCAATAAAATCGTTGGTGTACCGGTATGGAATAAAGGATAGATTGTCCAAAGGCTTAGTAAGGACCAGATTCGCTTTTTTACCAATACTGATTGAGCCCAGTTCGTGTTCCACGCCCATAGCATAGGCACTGTTTAGGGTAGCGGCATTGAGGGCCTCTTCCGGAGTCATTTTCATTTGTATGCAGGCCAGTGAAAGAATAAAACTCATACGGCCACCCGGAGATGTACCCGGATTATAGTCGGAGGCCAAAGCAATTGGCAGACCGCGTTGAATCATGTTGCGTGCCGGAGGATAATGTAATCCCAGAAAAAAAGCAGTAGATGGTAATAGGGTAGGCATGGTATTGCTGTGAAGCAGGGTTTCCATTTCATCATCTCCTATACATTCCAGGTGATCGACACTCCTTGCCTGATATCTTACACCAACCTGAACACCTCCGCTAAAATCGAGCTCATTGGCATGAATTTTTGGCTGTAATCCATACTTACTTGCCGCCTCAAGAATTTTAGCGGTTTCATCAACACTGAAGAATCCACGATCACAAAAAACATCAATATAATCGGCAAGTTGTTCATTGTTGATGGCGGGCAACATATAGTCAATCAACTCCCTGATATAACCTTCATGGTTATTTCGAAAAGCCTCAGGATAAGTATGTGCACCTAAAAAAGTGGATTTGATCGTAAGCGATGTCGTTTCTTTTAATCGTTTAATCACTCTCAACATTTTTAACTCGGACTCTGTATTTAGTCCATATCCACTTTTTATTTCAACGGCTCCGGTCCCGAATTTTTTGATTTCTTCTATGCGCACCAAGGCACTCTCGTATAATTCTTGTTCCGAAGTATTTTGTAAACGCCTGGCACTATTTAAAATACCGCCTCCCTTTTGTGCAATCTGTTCATAGGTTAACCCTTGTATTTTATCAACAAATTCAGTTTCACGCCAGGCGGCGAAAACCAGATGGGTATGCGAATCGCAAAAAGCAGGTAAGAGGTATTTATTTTGTGCATCAATTATTCGAACAGTTGATGATTCCGGTATGTCAGCAGGGTAGGTGTTCATGCTTCCGAAGGAATGTATTCGTCCCTCCCGAATGCAGATATATGCATTATCTAATGATGGCAGTGTTGCCATATCGGCACCTTTGACCATTGCGATGTCGGTAGTGCGTATCTGACAAAGCTTTTTTATATTTTTGAACACCAAGTCCATAAGTAATGTTATTGAGACCACAAATCAATAGAAAAAAACAGAACTGACTTAATAAAAATGGCTAATACATTTGGTTGCATATTTCGAATAACGACTTTCGGTGAAAGCCATGGTAAGGCCATAGGTGGTATTATTGATGGTTGTCCGGCCGGCGTTAAACTGAACCTGGATGCCATTCAGGAAGCATTGGCAAATAGAAAGCCCGGTCAGTCTGTATATACAAGCTCACGTAAAGAGGGCGATAATGTTGAATTATTGAGTGGTGTATTTGATGGTATAACCCTCGGCACACCGATAGGTTTCACGATACCAAACGAAGATGCACGCAGTGATGATTACACTCAACTAAAAGACCTGTACAGACCATCGCATGCCGATTATACTTATGAGGTAAAGTATGGACATCGTGATCACCGGGGCGGCGGTCGTTCATCGGCAAGAACAACGGCATCGGTTGTGGTTGCCGGTGCCATTGCTAAACAATTTATTGCTCAGTATTATACCAACAGAATACTGCCTGAAGTACTCGTATACGTAAGTCAGATAGGTGAAATTCCATCGAAGTGTACCACAGAGAAAGTAATACAAACCCAAATTTATACGAACCCTCTGCGCTGCCCTGATGAGAAGGCCGCTAAGCAAATGGCCGACTTGATTACGGCAATCAAACAACAGGGTGATAGTATTGGAGGCATTATCAGCGGTGAGATCCGGAATGCGGAGGCCGGACTTGGTGAACCACTATTTAATAAATTTCAGTCTGCACTTGCGGCGGCCATGTTTTCTATAAATGCCGTTCACGGATTTGAATTTGGTTCCGGCTTTCAGGGCACACAAATTCCCGGATCCATCAGCAACGATGAATTTATCATTCAGGATGGTCAAATCCGAACAATGACAAATTATTCCGGCGGCATCCTTGGAGGTATCACCAATAGCATGCCAATCACTTTTCGGGTAGCATTTAAATCAACTTCAACCATAGCATCACTACAATCAACGATAAACAGGGATAGAGAACCTGTTGAGTTAGAGGCCGGTGGCCGTCACGATCCCTGTGTATTGCCTCGTGCCGTGAGCATTGTTGAAGCTTTTTGTTGGATAATACTGGCTGATATGATCTTGTTAAATAAATCGGCCAAACTTGATCAGTAAATCATCAGGTTGCAACCTCGTATGTCACTGTTATCCGATCGTCCACTAATAGTAAACTGACCTTCATCATTAACAAAACCTAAATCATCTGTTGCAATGAATGCACAGGAGTATTGATTAGCGAGATCAATTATGTTGATTGCTCCGTATTTATTCTTAGCATAAACCGCAGCCGGATCATATGGATCACGAACCAGAATACGCATCCAGGGAGGCGTATCGAATAATCCCTTACCGTGAGAATAGGCCTGCGATAATAATTCTGTCATGCCATATTCACTATGAATATTTTCGATACCTAATTTTTGACTGATTATTCCATGAACTTCGTAACGTAGCATTTCTTTACGTTGACCTTTCATGCCTCCGGTTTCTATCACGGTGGTGTGTTGCAGGATAGTACCGGGCCATTGTTGCACCCAGTCTAAAAGAGCATAGGTTACACCTAAGATTATCGTCTTTTGGGCTTTCAGTTCATTATCAATGATAATTTGATTGATGGTATCGAATTGATTGATAAAAAAACCACTTTTGGGATGTTTCGTTTCTTTTATCAGCTGTTGCATCATATAAATTAATGATGAGCCACTCCGTTCCAGATAAGAGGGTAGCAAGGCGATGATACAATAAGAATCAGGGTGGCCATATCTTCGATAAAATCCGTTTGTAAATGAAGCGTGATAATGCAAGGTTTCAGCCACATAATGAGAGCTTACTGTTCCTCCCGTTCCACTCGAAGTAAAGGTAATCTCCGGACTCATATTTTCCGCAATAACTTGATGAGTCTTGAAGAACTGTATTGGTAAGAATGGAATGTTTTCGTATTGGGTAACCGAAAGGGATTTCTTATACATTTTATTTACAAAATCACGATATACAGGTACATGGGTCAACTGCCACTGGTAAAGTTTTATAGCGAAATCATTGAAACAGTCTGGTGAAACCGTTGTAATATCAAACACAGCGTGAATTTACCGCGATATAAATTTCTAAAAAGAATAATTGATGAAGATTCGACGAATCGGATTTGGATTTACATCCATCTTGTTTGAGGTCATCTGATAAGACCCCGGTTCCGGACGAGTCACTTCTATGTATGATTGGCGGTGAATATAGGTAATGTCGAAACTGACATCAAATCCAATATTTACCTTCCTTGATATATGATATTGGATTCCGGCAAATGGGCTAAGACCGGTAGTGGAGTAAACGGCATTGTCGATATGTTTGTAAAGTCCCTGATTATTTTCAATGATTCCGCGATAGAAATACTGACTGAACTGAGCATCTATACCGGTATTCATAGATAGTCGATCGGTCATTTGCCAGCGTCGTTCTATACCAACTGCTAGTTTGTTTCCATTATAATTTCCGGCAACGTTAAAGGAATCCGCCACTTCATAATACTGCCTGCCTTCGTGGTTAATCACGAATCGTTCGTTTTCAAGCATTACACGTAACCATAATTTTTGATTGATGGCACGCTTAAAAATTAAACCTCTGTTCTGTGTGAAAAGAAATCTGTTGAGGTATGTTTCAGGCATGATATTAATAAAGTGATAACCCATACCGGTTAAGCCCAACTCATAGGTATGTTCATTGGAGCCTACAGGTAAGGAATGTTCATTGGTTTCGTGCTGAGCAATGGTTGAATTACTGCACAGAACGAGTACCATAAATAGGCTATAAACTAATCCTTTTTTCATTTTCGGTCGGCAAAAGTAGTATTAATTGCTTAAAAACCATTCTTGTAACAATAATATTGTGTTACCTAATAGATCAGTTATGTTTTTTTGTCGGTAAATTAAAGATTTCGATATATACGATGGAATAATCAACTACCAGTTGATCCCGAATACTTTTTTCAAAATATCGGTTGTTCGTGCAACCGGGTCCTTTCGAATAGCTAATTCCTCATCGGCAATCATTTTAAATAGTCCTTCCAGCGCTCTTTGCGTAACATATTTTGATAAATCAGGATTTATCTTCTGAACGCCGGGTATTTTATTATAGTTGGTAAACACATCACTCCAGTATTTGGTTGCCTGTGTGTTTTCTAAAGCCTTATCAATAATGGGTGTGAATTTTTCGGTAAGTTGAACACTGGTATTATTTCTGAGATACGTTGTAGCGGCATTATCCGAACCTTTAAGTATGCTAACGGCATCCGTAATGGTCATGTTTTTAATCGCATTAATGAAGATAGGTTTGGATTCCTTTGCGGCTTGTTCGGCGGCACGGTTCATACTCAGAATAGCCTTATCCACCATACTGCCCATACCTAGTTGTCTGAGTTTAGATTCCACATTCTTAACGTCATCAGGCATTAGTATTTTAATTGCTGTATTTTTAAAATAACCGTCAGTCTTAGATACCTTGTCGGCACCGTTGTTTATACCCTGCGACAGCGCATCACGAAGGGCGCTTACCATTTCTGTATTGCTGACGTTGGATGCATTATTGTTAGTTGATCCACTGCCCGGAATTGTAGGTTTTTTAAGTTTGATAACCTGACAGCTTCCTACTTGCTGAATGCTGAGTAACAATACTGCGAACAAGATGACTTTTTTCATGTTTATTTTGTTTGTAATGGCATGTTTGTCAAATTACCTGCCAAATTTTTAAATTATAAAATAATGAGCAATTGTGTCATTTTAACTATTGGTGATGAACTATTGATTGGTCAGGTTATTGATACCAATTCATCCTGGATCGGTTCAGAGTTAAGTAAAATCGGTATTCCTGTATTACGCCGGGTCGCTGTAAGTGATCGTGCCGATGAAATTGTAAAAGCAGTGGACGATTCCCTGCAATTTGCCGATATCATTTTGATTACCGGAGGTCTTGGTCCAACAAAAGATGATATTACCAAACATACGTTGAGTCAATATTTCAATAGCCGTTTGGTAACCAATGCCGATGTACTTAATGATGTGACATCTTTTTTTAAAAAGGTGAACAGACCTATGATTGAATCCAATTATAAACAAGCTGAGGTGCCCGAGCATTGTATTCCTATAAGGAATAAACTTGGCACAGCACCCGGAATGTTATTTGAAAAAAATCAAAAGGTGATTGTCAGCATGCCCGGTGTACCTTTTGAAATGAAGGAAATGATGACGTCTTATGTTTTGCCCGAACTCAAAAAACGATTTTCCAGAGAACATATCGAGCATATCACCATTATGACTGCAGGCGTTGGGGAATCCTTTCTGGCCGAAAAAATAAGACACTGGGAGCAGGCGCTTCCCCATCATATCAAACTTGCTTATTTGCCTAATCTTAGTCAGGTTAGGCTGCGTTTATCTGGGCGAGGAAGTGATTTACAAGTACTAAAAAAGGAAATGCAACAAGCAGTTGAGCATCTCATCCCAATCATCGATCAAAATATATTTTCCCTCCTCGATGAAGGCATCGAAGTTGCAGTAGGTAAACTATTGCAAACTAATCATATGACCGTAGCAACTGCCGAAAGTTGTACGGGCGGTTATATGGCGCACAAGATTACTTCGGTACCCGGATCGTCAGACTGGTACAGAGGAAGTATAGTTGCATACCAAAACGACCTTAAAGAACAACTATTACAGGTTAATCATGAAACCTTGCTACAACACGGTGCGGTGAGTGAAGAAACCGTTAAACAAATGGCTAATCAGGTTAGACTTCTGTTAAAAAGTGATTATGGTATTGCCATTTCGGGCATAGCCGGCCCGGATGGCGGATCCGACGAAAAACCTTTAGGCACGGTATGGGTTGCTATTGCTGATCACGACACGGTTTACACAAAAAAGTTCCTATTTACCCGATCACGGCTACAGAATATTGAGATGTCGGCACTTAACGCTCTGTTCATGCTTTATCGGGTTATAAAAGGTAATTTCACGCAATCCTGACGAACAACTAAAGGGTACTTCCATTAAAAATCCTATTTTTGAGCACCATCATAAACGAATAAAATTTACACATGGCTGTAGTAGAATTGATTATGCCCAAAATGGGTGAGAGCATTACCGAGGCGACCATTTTGAAATGGTTAAAAAAAGAAGGTGACCGTGTTTCCTTGGATGAGCCGATACTTGAAATAGCAACCGATAAAGTGGATTCTGAAGTGCCCTCGCCATTTGCGGGAACAATCAGTAAGATCCTTTTTAATATAAATGATATCGTTCAGGTAGGAAAAGCAATTGCCCTTATTGAAACTGAGGCCGGTACCGCAACAAGACCATCTCCTGCCACTCTTGTAACTCAACCCCAATCGGTCCCTACTCAGGTTATTCAACCGCCGGTTACTAAGAACATAATTCAAACCAATCAAGCGGTATCTAATGGCTCAAGATTTTATTCTCCGCTTGTGCTGAACATAGCTCGTGAAGAGGGTATTGGTCTTGCCGAACTAGAAAATATACCCGGCACCGGAGCCGAGAATCGGGTAACAAAAAAAGATATACTGAATTATATCAGCAACCGAAATGCCGCACCGGTTCAATCGGTTAATACAGCAGTTGCACCGGTGGCACAGGCAATTGAATCATCACCTGTTATTTCTGCTCAAAACAATCCTGCTGTCAGTTACAGTGGTAATGTCGAAATTATCGAGATGGATCGTATGAGGAGACTTATTGCTGACCATATGGTTCGGAGTAAACATACCTCACCTCATGTTACGTCCTTTGTTGAGACCGACGTTACCAATATGGTGCTTTGGCGTGAGAAGGTTAAGAAAATGTTTGAAAAAAGAGAAGGTGAAAAAATTACATTTACCCCATTATTTATCGAAGCTATTGTAAAAGCCATAAAAGATTTTCCAATGGTAAACGCTTCTGTTGATGGTTATAACATCATTCGTAAAAAAGATATTAATATCGGTATGGCCGCGGCTACTCCCAGCGGTAATCTGATTGTGCCGGTAATTAAAAATGCCGACATGAAAAATCTGCTTGGCATTACCAAAGAAGTAAATGACCTGGCAGAGCGTGCCAGAAATAATCAGCTTAAGCCCAGCGAAATTGACGGTGGAACCTTTACCTTAACTAATGTGGGAACATTTGGTAATGTTATGGGTACACCAATCATCAATCAACCTCAGGTAGCCATTATGGCAACCGGTGCTATTAAGAAAAAGCCTGCTGTACTTGAGACTGCTCATGGTGATGTTATTGCTATTCGTCATATGATGTTCCTCTCGCTCAGTTACGACCATCGCACTGTTGATGGGGCCTTGGGCGGATCTTTCCTTCGTCGTGTTGCCGATTATCTTGAACAATTTGACATCAACAGAGAAATCTGATTCAACCATTAAAAAATAAAAAATTATTATGTATTCGGGATTACTGCACACGCACAACCTACTCAGATGGTTTGTACTGATTTTCGCCCTGGTGGCCATCTATCGCTATGTTACCGGTTTAACCGGTAAAAAGACCTTTACCTCGTCGGATAACATGTGGGGCGCACTTTATGTAGGCTCTCTGCATTTACAGTTGGTGATTGGTCTGATACTCTATTTTTTTCTCAGTCCGATTACTGAATTTGCTATGAAGGATATGGGTCGGACTATGAAAGATCCGGTATTACGTTTCTGGGGTGTTGAACACATTTCTATGATGATAATAGCTGTAATTATTGCTCAGGTTGGACGCATAATCAGCAAGAAAAAACAAACCGATGAGCAAAAGTTCAGAATAGGTGCTGTGTATTTTACTATATCGCTTTTGCTCATTCTGATGTCTATTCCATGGCCCTTTCGTGGGTTAGTTGGCAGGAGTCTCTTTCCGGGTATGTAATTTAAACGATATTTACTTCTTTATTGATGCTCGCATTGGCTCACTGTCCCAGGCGGTATCGGCTTCACTCATATTGGCATTAAGATCAGCAGACAACAAGCGTTCTTGTTGTTCAATCTGCTCTCTCACATTAAAGACGTATGATTTCATATCCTTTCTGTGTTTGGCCAGTTTATGTAATGCCTGTTCGTCGTATCGTATAAAATCCATTCCTTTTCTTGTAGAGGTGTAGTTGCGTAAACCGGACTCTTTAAGAACATCAATAGCCAGAAATATGGACGTATAAAGGGTTTCACGATAGATATGCTTTACACCCATCTCGAGCAGTTCATAGGCATCCATTCTGTTTCGGGCACGAGCCATTATCTGTATGTGTGGAAAATGCTTCTTTACGGTTTGGATGAGTTGCTGATTGGTAGCTATGTCATCGATAGCCGCAATGAGGATCTTTGCTTTTTCAGCGCCTGCAGACTGCAATAAATCAAGTCGGGTAGCATCGCCATAATACACTTCAAATCCCATTTTACGCAAGAGCTCAACCCGTTCACTATCATTATCCAGAATCGTAGCATAGATCTTATTGGCTCTCAGAAATCGCCCAATAGTACTTCCAAAATGTCCGAAGCCTGCGATAATGACTTCGTGATGATGATTTATTGTGTCTGCCTGTTCATCCTTTTCTTTTTCTTTGGTACCCGTAAAACGGATCAGCACCATATCATTGAATAACAGGAGGAGGGGGGTAAGCAACATACTCAATGCGGTGGCCGACATCAACATATCAAACCAGTAGGCATTCAGAATATTTAGTTGACGGCTAAAGGCATAGATGACGAAAGAGAATTCGCCTACCTGTGAAAGAATTAAGCTGAAAACAATATTTTGATCGTTTTTAATTTTAAATATTTTGCCGGTAATAAACAGCACGATGGCCTTGATGCTAACCAAGGACAGCACGATACCAATGATTTGCTTGGTTTCGGTTGAAATCAAGGTCAGATTAATGGTGGAACCTACTCCAATAAAAAATAAACCAAGCAATAATCCTTTGAATGGCTCTAGATCGCTTTCGAGTTCATGACGGAATTCGCTGTTTGCCAATACGACACCGGCAATAAATGCCCCCAAAGCAGGACTAAGGCCAACGATTTGCATCAAATAGGATACAGCAATAACCAGCAATAATGATGAGGCGGTAAATAATTCTCGTAGTCTGGTTTTGGCAATAATTCGGAGAAGCGGAACAAATAAAAAGCGGCCACTAAGTAACAAGGCAAGTATGCTGGTTCCGATGATGGCAGTTTGAATCCAACCCGGATACTGGGTTAACAACGAGGACGACTTAGTTGCCGTTAAGTCACTTTCAGTAGCCAGTAGCGGCAATAGGGCCAATATCGGTATAACCATAACATCCTGATATAAAAGCACATAAAACGAGGCCTTACCACCCGTACTTTGTGTAAGATTTTTTTCTTTTAATGACTGCATCACTATGGCCGTGCTGGACATTGCAATCGCCATCGAAACAGCGAGAGAGGTATTTATTGACCAGTCTAAACCAACCCGGGTGAGTAGAAAACTGATACCTATGGTTAAGCCCATTTGTGATACGCCCAGACCTAGAATTTTTTTTCTTGATTTCCAGAATGCCTGTGGCTCAATTTCCAATCCAATGATGAATAACATCATAACAACGCCAAACTCAGCGGCGTGCATAATGTCGCCGCCCTCTTCACCTACAAATCCGAGAATGTAGGGTCCTATTATGATGCCGGCCAGCAAATAACCAAGTACAGAACCGAGTTTTAATTTTTTAGCTATCGGTACACAAACTACAGCGGCGGTTAGAAATATAATAGCCTGCAGCAGAAAGGAGTCTTGCATAATTATTTTTTGATTTTAGGTTCCCAGTCATTGATATATAACATAGATTTCAGTTCTTCCATATCGATATCACTGTTAACGAGTTGATGCAGTATGCGTTCGTAATTGATGGCTTCCTGTTCGATCTGTTCATCACGGAGCAGATGCGTACCGTGTATGACGAAAGGGGGGAGGTATACCATTTTACACAATGAAGCGGTTTGTTCATGGCAATACATATATTCCCGGAGTGGGCGCTTATTTCGTCCGGTTTCAGTGTATACGTGCATCGGACCACCACTGCTGAATACCTGCATCAGATATTTATCCTGAAGTTTGTTTCCGTCTTTTCCGTATGCCCAGCCAAATTCCAAAACCATATCGATCCACTGCTTCAACAGAGGAGGGATACTGTACCAATACACCGGATGTTGCCAGATGATTAGATCATATTTAAGCAGTTGTTTTTGTTCAAAATGAATGTCGATATTGAAGATAGGGTAATGTTCATACAGGTCGTGAACGTGAACCCCCATTACATTTCGGGCTCTGCGAATCAAGGCCTTGTGTATTCTGGATTTTTCCAGAAGAGGATGAGCAAAAAGGATAAGAATCTTATTGGACATCAGATGACGTGTTGAACAATTAAACTTAACAATTTAGTTCCTCTAACGTTTGACGGATTGTATCTAAAAAGGCCTCTCTGCCGGTAGTTTTTTCTGCTGATGTTACAGTATGATGGGGCAGCACGTCCCAGGTAGCTCTAAGTTTATTGAAATATCGTTGAATATTGTGCAGACCATCACCCTTGGAGACTTTATCACACTTAGTAAATACCAGTTGTAACGGTACCTGCCATTCGCCCAGTTGATTAGTAAAGTCGATATCGACAGCCTGCGGTTCCAGTCGTATATCAATCAATTGATAAACGCACGCCAATCCGGGCCTGTTCGTAAAGTAGGCGGCAATCATTTTTTTCCAGGCAATACGTTCCGTTTTAGATACGCGTGCATATCCATATCCCGGTAGATCAACCAGATAGAACAAATCGTTAATCAGAAAATAATTTATAGATTGTGTTTTACCCGGTTTATTTGAAACACGAACCATGTCTTTCCGATTCACCAACATGTTAATCAATGACGATTTGCCCACATTGGATCGCCCGATAAAGGCAAATTCAGGCTTGCCATCAGCAGGGCACTGGGTGTAACTTTTAAAACTTCCTCGGAACGCAACGCTTTTGATATTCATGTTAGGTTATCAATGAGCCAAATTACTTCATTCGCAGTTTACCTGCTCCATAAAGAGTTTCACTTTTATTGAACACTTTTGCAAACAGGTTGTAATGACTAAAGCTTGAGTAAAAAAGTACTACCATACTACGATTCCGATAAAAACAAGAAACAGCAGGTTGCTGAAATGTTCGACAACATATCCCTGCGTTATGATTTCCTGAATACATTGCTTTCACTTGGCATTCACAAATACTGGCAACGTTGTTTGATAAAGGCTGTTTCACCGCTCAAAGAAAAGTATATACTCGATGCGGCTACCGGTACCGGTGCCGTGGCTTTCGATTTGGTAAAATATGGTGCCCGAAAAGTAGTTGGCATTGATATCAGTAATCAGATGCTGGAAGTAGGGCGGCAAAAAATAAAGGATCAGCACATTTCGAATGTTACCCTGGAATACGGTGACGCAGAGCACATTGGTTTTGATGATCATACGTTTGATGCCGTTACAGTAGCATATGGAGTTAGAAATTTTGAAAATCTGGAACTAGGTTTACAAGAATTAAAGAGGGTTCTGCACCCGGGAGCTAAACTCGCCATACTTGAATTCTCAAAGCCCAAAATATTTCCGGTAAAGCAATTTTATTACATCTATTCTCGTTATCTGCTTCCATTCATTGGCAAACTCATTGCAAAAGATAAACGGGCATACAATTATTTGCCAGAGAGTGTACAACAATTTCCGGAGGGTCATGCATTTTTAAGAATTTTACAAGAACAAGGATTCATTAACACATCATGCAAACCACTAAGTTTCGGTATAGCATCGTTATATGTGGCTTACAAGCCCTGATATGGTTATGTATGACATTTCCGGCTCAGGCACAGTATTCCGTGTATGAGCATGATATGAGGTATTCGAACAAGTTTTTCCATTTTGGAATTACTATGGGCGTTAACAACAGTAATTATAAAATCACACCTGACTCCTTTTTTCTTGCGCAAAACAATATTTTGTTAATGGAACAAGGCCCCGGTTTAGGTTTTAATCTTGGTATACTGAGTGATTATCACGTTACAAATAAGCTGGAACTCCGATTTATCCCAACCTTATCGCTCGGCACTAAAAATCTTTATTTCACGCTAAAAAATCAGGATACAACATCACGAAAGATAGAGTCCGTTTATCTTGAATTTCCTATTCATTTCAAGTATAAATCAAAACCATATAAGGATTTGAGACCATATGTGATAGCCGGAATGAAGTATGCTGTTGATATGCAATCGAATGCCGGGGCGAGAAGAGCTGAAAACCTTATTCAAGTAAATCGCAACGATGTTTCGATTGAGTACGGTATCGGAATTGAGATGCATCTGCCTATGGTAATTATATCGCCTGAGATCAAATTAAGTTATGGCTTAAACAATGTGCTGGCTCCAAACCCTAAATTGAATTTGAGTAATGCCATTGAACGATTAAGTACACGTACCATTTTCTTCTGTATTCATTTCGAAGGATAAAAACTTATTGGGATAATAAAACAGATGCTGTACTGAACATACTTACTATACTCAATATGAATCGTTAGCGTTCACAACCATATTGTTTATAAGCTGCGTAATAACATAATTTATTCTAAACAAGCAAAACGTAACTTTTACAAAAAAAGATAAATAATTATGAAACAACTATCAACGACATTATTACTGGCCATTGTGATTTTTGCCGGAAAGGTTCAGGCGCAAGTATCATTCAAAGAGGATATGGATGTACTGCATTATATGGAGGGTAAAACTTTTTACAATGCCGAGCTCGGAATGGAAATCGAATATGGCGTTTTACCATCATTTAATACTTTGGGCATAACCGTTACCAACAAAAATGGCGCAGTGTTTCACTTTATCAATGTCGATATTAAAGCATATGATACTTTTGCCGATTTACAGGGCATGAGCCCTCATGATGGTACAGACTTTGGGTTTCGATTGTATAAAGGAAAACTAATTGTAGGCAGAGGCGAGCCCGGAGATCAAACATTTTATCTCCGATAGGAATTTACCTAAGCATTGCTATTAAAAGCCAATGGTAAGTTGTGCTTTTATTGCTATGTTCTTGTAAGGCTGGTTAAACGAATAATATCCCAGCCGGTAAAAAGCTCCGCCACCCAAACCAAAACGTGCAACTCCAAGATATTCTTTTGTGATGATATCATATACAATTAGTCCGGTTTCATAGTACCCTCTGGAAGGAACTGTAAATAGAAAATTAGTGTGTTGATCAGGATTACTGAGCGTACCTAAAGCCATGTTGAATACTAACAGCGGTTTGGGTTGAAACTTCTTGCCTCGTAATAACAGCGTTTTCAAATCGTGCTGTATGAAAGCGGCTACATATTTGTCGGAGTAAAATTCGTTCAGTCTCATCGTCTGAAAACTGTTTTCGCTATATAGTCCTACCGGCTGATAATTACCTCTTCCGGCAAATAAATCGCTTAGTGGCACTGCACCTTTGATATAACCGGCAGCTAGTTGAATATAAAAATCACCTAAACTTTTGGTTTTTAATGTCGACTTTATTTTACCCTCTATTTTAGTGAAACTGAATTCGGACCCTAATATGTTCGGTACGCCATAGGTTACATTCAGGAAAAAGGTTGGGTAGGGTGTATATATAAAGAACGTGGTATTCAGCGATCGCATCATCTTCTCCTTATAGGCATAACGCATTTGTAGTCGAAGTGCGGTAAACTGAAAGTTAGTGCTCGCCAGTGGCTCATCATTTCGGTATTGAATGAATTGATATGTTGTTGTCGTGTACTTTTTAGCGGAGTATAGTGATATGTTGTAATGTAAATACTGAAAGGTCCGTCCACTAAAATCGATTTGATAGCGCTCCACACGATCGAAGGTATTCACCAGAAATCCACGAAGTATTTCAGTAGTGATTAAATCAACATCTTTATAAAAGGTCACTGCACCCGACTCCTCGAGATCATTCCAATAGAACGCTTTAAGGAATACATCATTTGGCCGGAATAAACGAAAACGGATATCGCCACCATATTTCCATCGCTTATCCCGTATGCCATATCCGGCAAAACCACCAAGGTAAATATGCTTAAATACTCGTTCATTCGTACGCAGGCCTATGCCGGGACGATAATGCTCAAGGGTATTTTGCCAAAGGAACCTTGAAATGTTGAAGTTGAAATATTTGTATCGTAACTCACCATCCAGCAGAGCCTCCACGAATTTAAGTTTAGCATCAAACCCGCGCTTCTTTCCCAGACTATCCAATACACGATACGTTTTTACTTCCTGACCTGTAAGGGAATCGGCACGGTAGGTGTTCCAGAATGACTCATCCCTATATGCCGCCAATGGATCAATATCAACCTGTATACCTGATAATATTTTCTTTTCAATTTGTGGTTCGATCTGAATATCGCGTAGTGAGGTGACGCCATGCATGATGACCTGCATGCCATTGTTAAGCATATTGTTAAAACGAACTTCTGATACGAATCGGTTGGGGAACCAGGTATCTCCTTCTTTTGCGGCAAATTGTTCAATGCGAATACGCATCAATGATGAAATCGTATCTGATGGTTCAGCTTGTATATATCGAATAGCATAGCCATCGCTCGATATCTCAGCTATGCCTTTCAGTCCGTCGAAGTTTCGTCCCTTCCACGGCCTGAAACTTAAACGATAAATGGTATCAGGTCCCGCATAGAGGGTGTCTTCGATATTAAAAAAATAACGTTCTGTGCTCCCTTTGGTGAATGGATTGATGTAATTTTTTTCAAGAAGCGTGATAAAATTTCCATAAAAAGAAAGTGGCTGTATCTGCGTATTCATTAATGTAAATGAGGGATTGGATACACCGGATATTTTGGTTGCTACGATATTTTCTTTTTTATCCGGACGTAAAAAATGAGTCTCAACAACAGATTCCAGTATCATGAAATAATGTTGTTCCAGAAATTCATATAGCCCTGATCGTGCCGAATCTTTTTTAGTTCGTTCTGATGGAGGTACGCCCGAGTATATAAATTTATTATATGCGGTATAGGAGTAACTATTAAATCGGTCCGGGTCATTTTCACTCCGCTGATTTACAACAGCCCTTACAATGCGATTAGCGGGATTATCACCTGATATAATGACAACATTTGATAGATTGTATTGGTTTGGAACCAGTTTAATATTTACAGTATTTGTTGATGATGGTCTTATGATGATTTCTTTTTTATTGTAGCCTATATAGCTACAGGTTAATTTATAAATGGATGTTTTTGATGTGTAGGAATATTCTCCAAAGGCATTGGTAACGGTACCGTTAGCACCATCATTAAATACGATAGTTACAAATCCGAGAGGTTCATTGCTGATGGAATCGCTTACCGTTCCCTGAATACTGTATGATTGTGAAAATACCTTAAAGCTAAAAAGTGAAAAAATGCACAAGAAGATACACCGAATCATATGCGGCAACATGATGTTAAAATTTATTCTTCCACATCATGGATTCAACCGGCCTGGAGGTTCGTTTAGTATATTTTGCATTTTTCTTTTTGTTATACATGTTCTTGATGCCGCCATCTATACTAAAATAGATCAGTTGCCCTATGGGCATACCGTGATAGACACGAACAGGTTGTGAAACCGAAATTTCCAATGTCCAGGTATTGCAATATCCAACGTCGCCTTTTCCGGCAGTTGCATGAATATCGATGCCTAAGCGCCCGACACTGCTTTTGCCCTCAAGAAAAGGCACGTGGGCATGCGTTTCGGTATATTCTTCGGTAACACCCAGATAGAGTGTACCGGGATCAAGCACATAGCCGTCATCAGGTATTTCAAAGTGGTTGATTTTATTGTGCTTTCGGGCATCCAATATACGATCGGTGTATGTGGCCAGGTAGCGACCAAGGTGCACATCATACGAGTTGGTTCCCAGACATTCCGGCCTGTAGGGTTCAATTCGAATATTCCCTTTTTTTATTTCTTCCAGTATGGCTTTATCCGTTAGTATCATATTTTGTATTTATTGAATTTAATTTCCAACCCATAACAGACCGGTCATCACTTGCGGAAATTAACAAATTAGATTGGCCCAGGTATAACAACTTATTTACAGAGTTCCGGTGTGCTTCATACTTTTGATCAATTACTTTCAGAAGCTCAAAAGATTGTAGATCCCAAATACGAATGGTTTTATCGCGAGAGGCACTGATCAGAATTTGTTTCGACGGATCTATCAACATATCGTTTATGGTAAACAAGTGTGCATCAATGGTTTTAATCAACTCCGGTTTTTCGAGCATCTGATACACATATAATCGCGCATCGCGTGATCCGATGTATAAGCGCTTGCTTTCAGCGGAGTAGGATAGGCTGAAGATAGAGTGTTGGGCAACCTGTAGCTGGCTTCGTACAGAAAGATGAATCGGATTAATGATATAAACATGTTTATCGGATGAGGCTACATAGATTTGATGATCGGTATGATTGATTGCTATACAACGCAATGACAGATTACTGATGGCCAACTGATTTACGGATTCAAGCAGGTGATTAAAAACAATCAGTACTCCGGATTGTGTGGCAACGTACAAAAACTGATCGTCTGACTGGATACTAAAAACAGATCCACAGGATAAATCTATTTTATGCAGGAGTATTTGCTGTTTTAGATCAATAGCTAACAGATAGCCACTCATTGTGCCAAGTAATAGTAGCGATGCACTGCTGATATAATGTGAGCAAAAGATTTGTTCGCCGGTTTGTGCAATAACAAGCCCCTGAATCGGGTTGTCGGGAGTCCATTTGATGATCAACCCATCAGAACCAGCCGACACAAAAGAATGTTCATCGATTAGGGCAAGGGTATATACCGGCCCTTTATGACCAAGCCACTGCGAGTATTTATTTAGGTCCATTTTCATGAATCGCTGTAAATTTCCATCAAATCTTTAATTGGTGCCTGTAATTGATGATATCACTGCTGATGCAAACACCCGTATAGTATTATGGCACATCATCGAGGATGAAGTGTTTTTTAAGTCAGGATTACAATTAGACCGTTCGGAGTTGAATCAGCTTCAGGTAATTAAATCAGAACTTAAACGCAAACAATGGCTTGCAAGCAGGTTGTTAATTCGGATGATTATTGATAGTCCCGGTTTTATTCGCTTAAATAAGTTACCGAGCGGACAACCTGTTCTGTCCGATTTAGATCACCATGTATCTATCAGTCATTGTGGCTATTATGCCGCAGTTATTATCAGCCGGACTTCGAGTGTAGGTATTGACATTGAAGTACAAGCTGATCGCATTCTTGCAATTCAGCATAAGTTCATTGGTGAACAGGAGTATCAATGGGCCGGTGATCAGCATAATCGATTACGATCTCTGATAATATGGTCTGCGAAAGAAAGCATTTTCAAATGGTATGCCGCAGGTCAGGTTGATTTTCGCAAACATATTATGATCTATCCTTTTGAATCAGAGGAGCAGGGAAGTATCCACGCTTTATTTAGTAATGGCCAGGTAGAAAGGTCTCTTAAACTAAACTATAGGTGTTACCACGATTTAGTCTTGACCTGGCTGATAGACTGACTATCTCTTTGGCAGCGCAGTGATCATACCCAGTTTTTTTGCAATTTCGGTCTGCATACGATCCAGTTGAATTTTAACTTTTATTGATTGTGTAATGGCCTCCTCATCTGCTGACCGTTGCGCCTCGGTAATTTCCTTGTTATTTTCTTCAATCATATTTCGGATGCGACATAATTCGAGCCGATTCAGAATCTGTTCTGTTTCCTTTCGGTAATTTTTTTCAGATGTGCTGATGGAGATATTGTGTTCACTTTCCCAACGCTCGCTCAGTGTATATGGTTCGCCACTGATTTGTTGTGCAAATTCACGAATGAATGTATCCTGATGGTGCAACATGTCGTGAAAGGTTGGTGTCGTGTCCAGATTTAAGGTGTTATAATACCAACGCAGAACCGACTCATTTTTTTTGTTGATCCAATCTCTGTCAGCCAGATGAGAAATGATCACATCGGCAACCGTATTGTTATCGTCCCAAGAATAATTACCAAATAAAGCCAGAGTGCGGGTTATGGCATCCTCAAGTACCAATTCAACATCGGTATGTGAGCGTTGCTCCGGTATTTCTACGGCATTACTATTGCCGGCTGTTATATTATCATCCGATTTGGTGTTCTTTTTAATTAATACTGCTCTGGCTTTGTTTACCTCCTGAACCATCAGACTTTCATTCATTTCTGCAATGGAACTGAGTTGTTTGATAAACAAGTTTCGCTTAACCGGTTCGCCAATTAATGCAATAGATTTAATAATATCGAGTATGGCTGTGGACTTTTTTACCGGGTCCTCTCCGGCATGTTTTAATTTAAGATCAGCTTGAAAATGGAGAAAACTTTTAGAGGCATTAAGCAACAGATCCTGCATGGCGGTTGCTCCATATTTATTTAGATAGGAGTCGGGGTCATCACCATCGGGTATGATACATATTTTTACATTAAGACCCTCTTCAAGAGCAATGTCGAGACCACGCATTGCCGCATTAATTCCTGCTTGGTCGCCATCATAAATGAAGGTAAGATTTTGAGTAAATCGTTTGATTAATCGAACCTGATCCTGGGTGAGTGATGTGCCGGAAGATGCCACACAATGTTCAAATCCGTATTGATGCATGCTGATCACATCAGCATAGCCCTCGGTGAGCAGGCATTCATCTCGAAGTCGCATCCGTTCTCGGGCCAGATGAATAGCATAAAGTGTTTTGGATTTGTTGTAGACATCTGTTTCCCGTGAGTTTATGTATTTTGCTGACTTCTCATTCTTACGCATAATGCGGCCCGCAAATGCGATAACCTTACCCGATAAATTATGTATAGGAAATATTACACGGCCACGAAAAAAATCATAAACCCGACCATCAGATTCTCCGATTAAACCTGCCTGAAGTAAAATTGATTTGCTGTAACCTGAGGAGTTAGCTGTTTGGTACAATACATCACTTGCATCGGGGGCGTATCCGAGACCAAATTTTTGTATGATTAGCGGAGAAAATTTACGTTCATTAAAATAGCTCAGTCCTATGGCTTTGCCCTCATCGCTGTCTGTTAATACCTGTGAGTAGAATTCTTGGGCAAATTTGTTGACTATATATAGAGTCTCCGCTTCTTTTTGTTGCTCAATAAATTTATCGTCAGTTATCGTTTCCTCAACATGGACATTAAATTTTTTGGCCAGATGTTTTAACGCTTCCGGATAGGATAAGTGTTCAAGCTCCATCAGGAAATTAACAGCATCTCCACCTTTTCCGCATCCAAAGCATTTAAATATTCCTTTAGTAGCCGATACAGAAAACGAAGGAGTACGTTCGTTATGAAAAGGACACAAGCCGGTGTAATTCGCACCACGTCTTTTAAGTGAGACATAATCACTAATTACATCTTCTATTCGGGTGGCATCAAGGATATTATTAATACTCTGTTGCGTTATCACGCCCTAAAATTGAGTATTATTTTTTATAGTTAACCAAATACGATCTTTTTATATTTATAAGAAATAAGGTTTATCAAGAGCGAACATAGTGTCTTTTACGCGCCGTATGTTAATGATGAGCCTGTTTTATTTATTGTAAACAAATAATAGACCTTTATTATATAATCCCACAAAAAGACTCAAGCATCTTTAGTAGTTGGTTAGTTAACATACGGTTCAAATTTCAGATCTTGTATATAACCTTATATTCCTGTATTATAACCATTAAGATCATCTCTAACAGAAAAAAGCATCCTCTTATTATTTAATGAACAATATTTTATAAAAAATTAGTTTCATTGGAGACCTCACCATCTTTCCAGCCGTTTCCGAGGTAAATTACCCTACCAAATCCTTCTTCATCCACAATTCTCATTATAGGTACCTCTTTAGTTATTTCTGAAGGGAATTTAAAAAAATATTTTATATCACTATCGTTTAGGTTGAAAATCATTGATAAAATTGAAATAAAAAGCAGTTTGTTTAATGGTCGGTTCGACCTGCTGAATCAATTCGTGCACGGATACGAGCTTCTGTTTCTTTAATATTATAATCCAAACCGCTTATGGTATCGTTGATCAGCGTTACGGCTTGATTTGTTCCATAAAAAAAAGTTATAATATGTTGTGTGTATTGATTTTCATCAGTAACACGTCCTAAATCAATGATAGAATCGGGCATTCCGATTTGATTAATTAATTCCTGTTTGGTCATTCCTTGTTTAACGGATTCCAAATAATTGTGTTCTTCAATATTGTTTTGTTTGTTATTTGAAGCTTGCTTGCAAGCAATCACGGAAGTCGTTAGGAATAATACGCAAAACACTAAAACCTTGGACACGGAATATCGATTAAACTTTTGAATCGCGGAACACCACCAACATAAACTAATGATAACTCTAATGCTCCTCTGCTGTTGGTCGCTTGTTGTAGCTCACTATAGTTGATGTCATAATTTATAAATCCTCTCCATGGCCCGTACTCCATACCCAGAACAGGGTACCAGGCATCTTTTGTTCTGTTATAAATACCGGTGTAAAGAATTAATCGATTCGATGCCATACTACTGATGTCGTAACCTAACATCATGCCTCCCTGTAGCTCAGCCGCCTTTTTTTGAGTTTGGAAAGAAGCCCCGGGTATAAAGAATAATTTGTCTGTAGCCTGATAGGAAACGGTCAACATGGCAAGCGGTCGCCAGCCGAGCTTGTTATCATTAAACTCTTTATAGAATGATTCTCTGGGATTAAGTACATGGTGTAGCGCAAGGTTTAAGGAGTAGCCGATTCGTTCCAGGCCTGTATTCTGATACAAGATACCCAGGTTAAGATCAGGGTAGGTGATATTACTGAATGCATAATTCTCGTATGAAGGCAGGTTGGTATTAAATTTTGAATCATCCCATTGATTATTGAAGTAGAGTTTATCCCAATCAATATTCTTCTGAATAATGCCAAAGCCAACACCGGCCGAGAGGGTATGTTCTTCATCGCCACCCAAACCAATATGCACAGCACCTTGCAACATGGCTTTAGTGGTGCTTAGATTACCATCACCGGCACGATCACGAAGAATAATAGCACCCGCTCCAAAGGTTGCCGCTCTGCTTTTGTATCCGCCATTTATTTTCAGGTCACCATAAACATCAAACGTTCTCCACGGCACAGTAAAACTGCTCCACTGATTTCTGTAGTTTAAACCGGCACGGTAGGTGCCCTTGAAGTTTCCGGCATTGGCGGGATTAATATGAAGCGGTGTGGCAAAGAATTGTGAAAAGTGCATATCCTGAGCAAAGGCATAGGATATAGGCAACAAGAAAAAGATAATCAGGTACAGGATAGTACCGCGAGAATTACCGGAGATGTATCGTCGTGTCATCATCGTATTAATGTTGCGTTACCACTTTTAAATATAGGAATATTTCCATCGAGCACGGCATTGAGTGTCCAGGCGTATACATCCATTTCCTGCGGTTCGCCTTTAAAGGTGCCATCCCATCCAAAGTTCAAATCATTGCTTTCAAAAACCTTTTCGCCCCATCGGTTAAATACGCGGAACACAATGCTCTGTACCCCTCTTCCTTTTACAAGCAGGATATCATTTTGTCCGTCGCCATTTGGTGAAAATGCATTAGGCACATCGATGACCGGTGTAAAGCGAACCGTTATGAGTCGGCAGGCTGTATCCGGACAGGGGCCATTATTAAATGCAATCAGGCAAACCAGATACTCTCCATTATTAGTGAATGAATGAACAGGGTTAACATCGTTCGATGTTCCTCCGTCGTTAAAAAACCAAAGGTAGTTGGTGGCATTAAAAGACTGATTGGTAAACTGCACGGGTTCGTTAGATCCCGGATTTTGTGAGCTAACGGTAAATTGTGCAACCGGAGCAGATTCAAAAACTTCAACAGTTATAATAGCGGTATCACTACCATTACAACTTGCCGGATCAAAAATGATAAATAAGGCATTGTAAGTACCCGGCTGATTATAATTATGCGATGGATTTTCCAGTGTACTGGTACTGCCATCGCCAAATTCCCATTTAAACGTGGTGCCGCCAATACTGTTATTTTCAAACTGAACGGTTAGAGGAGCGCACCCACTAAAATAATCTCCGGAAGGACTGGCCGTGATGCGGGAAGTAAAAGGTATGGTTTGTGTGAATGTATCGAGCGGATTACAGGCAGTCGTGTCGTTAACAATAAGCGTAACCGTGTACACTCCTGCGTCATAATACGTATGGGAAGGAATATTTCCGGAACCGGTTGTTCCATCTCCGAAATCCCACTGATATGTGGCGGCAGGTGAGCTACCCTGAGCCGAGAAGTTAACAATCAGGGAGTCACAGAGATCATTAAGCAAGTAAGAATAATCGGCGGTAGCATTCGTATTAAACACAACAACAGTGGTATATGCCGTATCGGATGGAATACAGCCATTGGTTGAAAAAGCAATAAGCTGTATGGTATAGGATCCGGTGTCGGTATAAGTAAACGTGGGTTGGAATTGATTTGATGTATCAGAGGTTACTCCGGTACCAAAGTCCCAAAAGTATGATGTAGCATTCTCAGAATTGTTGATGAAGTTTACGGTTAATGGGGCACAACCTGTAGCGGCAGGATCAGCAAGAGCTTCAGCTTTTAGAGTGGTGAGTTCAAGGGCAATTTTAAAACCAAGTTCATTACAGTTGGATGAGTTATTCGTTTCAGATACCACACCCGGCGTAGTTGGTGTGGATGAGTTACCTCCGCAACCTGCGCACACGGCTTCGTATATGATGCCACTTCTGTCAAATCGTGAAGTGCCTCCATCTACGTGCTCAAGGGCATTATCGCCGCCAAAGTAAGATGCATAAAGAAGGGACTCCGCATCCTTTTTAATTACGATGATGTAAAAATCGTTTCCGTCGGTAGTGCTTTTAAAGGCATCGGCAGTAACCGGCATACCGCTGATGTTATTTTGATTAAATGGCCAGCCGCTGAAGCCAAGATTTCCACCCCAACCGCATACATACACATTTTCGCAAGTATCAACTAAAAAGGCAGTTGGTGAAAGGTTGGTGTCGTTATTGCCACTTCCAAATCGTGTGGAGTAGGTAATGCTGTTCAGATTAGGTGCCAGTTTAGTAATAAATTGCCCGCTGTTGGCAACGGAATAGATTGCATTTTGTATAGGGTAGTTCCCTTTGGTTTGTCCGACGATATAAACGTTTCCGCCTAGATCTAATTTAACAAAATACGATTGATCTTCCTGGTTGGTACCGATGTAAGTGCCGTTGATAATAGCACTCCCGGTAGCATTGAGGTGAACAAGAAATCCATCCATAGTACCACCCTGATAGGCATTATTCAATCCGCCGCTTCCGATGGGAAAGTTACTACTTGATGTTCCGCCGGTTACATAGATGGTATTCGTAGCGGTTAAGTCCAGGGAGTAACAGGCATCATCTGCTGTGCCACCAAGATAAGTTGAAAATAAGAGCGCAGATGCAGTGGCATTTAGCTTGAACACACAACCTTCCTGACCACCACTTAAACTGTTTTGAATGGCAGTGTTTGAAGTTGGGAAATTTCCGGAGAAAGTACAGGAGGCAACATAGATGTTGTTATTGTTATCACAAATCACTTCGCCTCTGGCATCATCGCCATAGTTGCGCTTAAGTCCTCCTCCAATAAATTCCTGAGCATTGAAGTTAACACCGTCATCATCGGTTCCGCCTATAAATGTGGAACCTACTAAACCGGTACCGTTAACATTCATAACAGTGATCGTGATATCGCCGCCGCCATTGTAGGAGTTATCGTACGCATTTGGCGTTACGGGGAAGTTCGCGGAGTAGGTTCTCCCGTATATGACCAACTGATTCAGATTGTTAACCACCAGACTGTGAGGCGTTTCATTATCATTGCCACCAAGGTAGGTGGAGTAAATAAGTGTGGTGCCATCTGCACTGATTTTTGAAATACCCATATCGCAGGGAAATTGTATACCGGTGGTATTTGTTCCACCTCCGAATGCAAGTTGAAAGGCGCCGGGTGTAGTAGGGTATAAGCCAATAGGTCCATTTACATAACCACCCAAATACATATTGCCTGATTCATCATAGGTGCAGGTGAACCCGAAGTTGTCGGCCGTGCTCCCGGTATAAGTAGAAAAGATTAATGTAGGGTCAATTACCAAGGATTGTTCTGATGGGTACTTGTTTATATTGAATTGTAAGGTGTTGCCGCTTAGTCTGTATTCGCTGTTTACAAATTCTTTTGTACTGTTTTTTAAAGTCCACGATACCGGAGCCATTTCAATAACGTCACCTACAGATGTGTTAATGTAAAGGTTGTTATTCTTCATCTTCATGCCTTCAATACCGGAGTAACTTATTTTAATTTTGCCGGCATCTGCTCCCGGTCCAACGATAAAATCATACTTCATCAGTCCGTTAGCGAAATAGAAGCGGATGTCGATTCCGGGATAGATATCGTGGTAATATATTTCGCCAAAGCCGTGCACATCACTTGCCCATTTAGCCGGATCATTGCCGATGAAATAGTTGTAGTAGGTTTCCGACTTATCAAAAACGTCAATCTGACTTGGATGTTGAGCACCTTCAAATATGGCTTTGTAAGCATGGGCGTGCACTGTAACAGGCCCTTCAGCAGGGTGCATTTTTTCAAGGTCATCACGGTCATACAATACATAGGTTATGCCGGTGCGTTCAAGAAAAATAATTGCACCGTTCAACTCAGCCGCATAGAGTACATTCGGATGCCACTGATTTTTATTTTCTTTAAAATGTAAGCCCTGTTGTGTTGTGTGCGCATGAACAGGGTGAAACCTACTCTTGTCACCTGCGAGAAGCAGGAACGGAGATAATAACAATAATAGTATGTGTAAAAATAGTCTCATCATTAATTGCTTAAAGGTAAGCGAATTGACAATATTCTAAAATCTTTTGATGAGTATTTTACGCAAAGATTGCTTTACTGGTTTGTAAGATATCACCGGCAATAGGTTCAACGGGTCATATCGTCTTTGTCGGCGCTGAAACGAAATCCCATACGCTTGCCGGTTTGTGGTTGAATGGTTCCGCTCTGTTCGATCTTCTGGAGCACAGTTAATTCCTTAACGATATCGTATGGTGGTACTAAGGTTTCAAAATTCAATGCATAGATGTAAGCAGATTCGACAATACGATTTAAGAGGTCATTCGTACATAGGTTATTTTCAAAGTCGTTATATAAAAAACCCAGTTGCCTTTTTCCTTCAACAAAAACGTGCTCATCTTTATTCACAAAAATGCGACCAATCAGGTATCCGGTGTCGTAGTTGCGATTATATCGAAATGAGTCTGCAAGAAAATTGTAAATCATGATCATACCACAAAAGCCTCGGTTCAGATCGTCCTGAACGTATGGTGATTGCCACAAATAGTGATCCTGATCAAACATGAACACGTTTGAGTGCAAGTAAAAAATCAATATCTCATCATTAAGTCGCACTTCGATTTCGTAGGGCGATTTTTCGCTGATGCCAACTTCAAGTTTGATCTGCTCTTTAGTGAGCTTTTGTTGAAGCCCTTCAACAATCTGCCTCGATAAATACATGATGTTGTGAAACAGATTTTTTGTGTTTTCCATCACAACTTGTTTAATCTGTCCGCGGGTAACTAAAGATTCGTAGATGATATCTCTTTCGGCGGGCGTTTTATTTTTTTTTGATGAAGGCATATCAGTTATTTAATAAGCTTTAGCAAATAGAACGCGCTGATGACTTGGTTTGCCGGTTAATATGCAAGTACCGGATTCCTTAGTATTATTGAGTGGTATGCAACGAATGGTTGCTTTGGTGAGTTCTTTAATCTTGGCTTCCGTTTCGGGAGTGCCATCCCAGTGAGCCGCAATGAATCCGCCTTTATCGTCGAGGGTTGCTTTGAATTCTTCAAAAGAGTTCACCTGATAAATATTCCGGTCTCTGAAATCCAAAGCTTTTTTGTACATATTATGTTGAATAGCATCAAGCATTGCAGGTATGATCTCGGTAACCTGATCAAGGTTTACTGATTGTTTTTCTTTAGTATCGCGACGAACGAGTTCTGCCGTATTATTTTCCAGATCACGTGGTCCCAAGGCCAGGCGAAGGGGTACTCCTTTCATCTCGTATTCAGCAAATTTCCAGCCCGGCTTTTGCTTGTCGTCATCATCAAATTTTACACTAATGCCATCTTTTCTTAAGGATTGCATAATGACCTCGGCTTTAGTTTTGATCTGTTGAAGTTGTTCGTCGTTGCGATGTATGGGTATAATAACAACTTGAAGCGGTGCCAGTTTAGGAGGTAATACCAGGCCGTCATCATCGGAGTGAGCCATAATCAAAGCTCCAATGAGGCGTGTAGATACGCCCCAGCTGGTGGCCCAAACAAACTCTTCCTTGTTTTCCCTGGTAACAAAGGTTACATCAAATGCTTTGGCAAAATTTTGTCCGAGAAAGTGTGATGTCCCGGCCTGCAAGGCTTTACCATCCTGCATTAATGCTTCAATACAATAGGTTTCTTCTGCGCCGGCAAAACGTTCATTAGCAGTCTTCACGCCTTTTACAACGGGAATTGCCATCCATTGTTCTGCGAAGGTTGCATAGACATCCAGCATCCGCTCCGTTTCTGAAATGGCCTCGTCACGGGTTGCGTGGGCTGTGTGTCCTTCCTGCCATAAGAACTCAGCAGTTCGCAGAAATAAACGTGTACGCATCTCCCAGCGCACTACATTTGCCCATTGATTGATGAGCAGGGGCAGATCGCGGTAGCTTTTTATCCAGCTTTTATAAGTATTCCATATAATGGTTTCTGAGGTGGGTCTTACAATTAACTCTTCATCCAGCTTGGCTTCCGGATCCACAACCACACCTTGACCGTCGTCAGAATTTTTTAATCGGTAATGAGTAACCACGGCGCATTCCTTGGCAAAACCTTCAACGTGAGCGGCTTCGCGGGCAAGAAAGCTTTTGGGTATAAATAAGGGGAAATAAGCATTTACATGACCGGTTTCCTTAAACATTTTATCCAGCTGTTGCTGCATGTTCTCCCACAAAGCATAGCCGTATGGCTTGATGACCATACACCCACGAACGGCTGAATAATCGGCTAAACTGCCTTTTATCACTAAATCATTGTACCATTGTGAATAGTCTGTGCTTCTGCTAGTTATTTCTTTATTCATTTGGTTAAATTTGGCATAGTATTAGAGTAACAAACAATTACGGCAAATGTACAATAAACTTTTACCGTACTTTTTTAGTCAATAAAAATACTGACATCATGAAACACTACATCTACATCCTCAGCGCTTTGATCCTGTTTTTGGCTTCCTGCTCATCAACCAGGTATACATATCGTTCCAATACTGATGATTTGTATTACTCCTCATCCGATGCTCCGGTTCAGCAACAACAACAGCAACAACAGGTTCAGCCTCAGAACACTATGCCTTTTGATTCACAAAGCCGCAGCGGTCAGTTTGACAACAACCCATCGAATCCAAATCAAAATGATAATTATGTGTCGGACAATTTTAATAATGATGACTATGTGTTCTATGATGAAAATGATTACTTCTACTCACAACGACTGAGACGATTTTATCAGCCTTATTATGGCTATAGTTATTTCAGCGACTTTTATACCTATCCCTTCTATTGGTGGAATGATCCTTTTTATTACAACTCCTTCTTTTCAATGAATGTTGGTCCTGTTGGATTTTTTTATCGTCCTACACGCTGGTGGTATTACAGACCTAACTATTGGGGGTGGAACAATTTCTATCCCTGGTACACTAACTCCTTTTGCTATCCTTACTCCTGGTATAATCCATACTGGGGTTACAGCAATGCCTGGTTCAGACCCTGGGGATGGAACAATTGGGGGTGGAATAACTGGGGTTGTAACACCTGGGGCTGGAATGGCTGGAACGGTTGGAACGGTGGCTGGGGATGGGGTGGCTATTCTCCCTGGGGATTATATAACAATGGCTATTGGAATGGATACAACAATGGTTATATGGATGGATGGTCCGGATTTGGATATAACCCTTACGGATTCTACAACGCTGTCAATACCAATTATTACTATGGTGCTCACGGGTTCAATACTGCCAGCAATACCAACAACAACATAGATAATGGCGGTTTAGGTGATCGCTACTCCAACTTCTATTCATTGGCTGTAAATAATGCTTCAAGTAATGTGTTAAATGAGCAGGTGAGCAAACAAGATATAATGAACAATGCCGGGGGGATCAATACCGGAAATATACCGAACACACCGGTATCTAAGCAAGAGATTATGAATAATGCCGGATCGGCGAATACGAATAATCCGGTTAATGCTCCGGTAAATCAGAGCAAGGGCAACAACTTTGATGCTCCAGGTAATATCCAGAATAATAATGGCACCTTGCAACAGAGTCAGGGAAATCAATCGAACATTAACAAACAAAACAACTACGATGTAGCTCCCAATGCTCAACAGGGCAATAATAACCCGATGCAACAATCGGGAACTAACAATGTCAACAGGCCGGTTCCTGACAACGTTAGTCCATCGAACCAAAATAATCCGGTTCAGAAACCAAAATATCAATGGGATCATCCGAGTCAGCAAAACATAAATCCACAGCCACAGAACCAGCAACCGGATAATAGCAATCCGATGAACAGGCCGCAGACTAATCCACAGCCGCAGTATCAGCAACCGAACTATAACAATCCGATGAACAGGCCGCAGACTAATCCGCAGCCGCAGTATCAGCAACCGAACTATAACAATCCGATGAACAGGCCGCAGACTAATCCGCAGCCGCAGTATCAGCAACCGGATTACAACAATCCGATGAACAGGCCGCAGACTAATCCGCAGCCGCAGAACCAGCAACCGGATAATAGCAATCCGATGAACAGGCCGCAGAGTAATCCACAGCCGCAGTATCAGCAACCGGATAATAGCAATCCGATGAATAGGCCGCAGAATAGTCAGCCCCAATATCAGAAGCCCGATTATAATAATCAAATGAATAGGCCTCAGAATAATCAAAAGCCTATTTATCAGCGACCAACAGCACCCAAAACAGAAAGTCAACCCAGACAATTTAACAACGGTAGCAGTAACAGACCATCCTATTCAAACCCCGGTGGTTCGGGTGGTAATAGGCCAAGTATGCCTAAATCTCCCTCCGGTGGTGGTTCACGTCCCTCAGGTTCATCAGCACCCAGAGGCCCTAAGTAATCTTGTTTAGTCCTAATGTAAAAAAATCGGTATGAAAAATAAACTTACCCTGCTTGCCTTTTGCTTGGTACTTAGCATCTGTTTAAAAGCTCAAACTGACGAGGATGCCCTTCGTTTCTCACAGTTATCCCGTTTAGGTACAGCGCGTTTTTCCGGTGCGGGTGGAGCTTTTGGTGCACTAGGTGCTGATCTGTCAGCCATATCAATTAATCCTGCCGGACTAGCAATGTATCGTGGCAATGAACTTACCTTCACTCCGGGATTATCCTTTATCACATCCGAATCCGATTTCAGTGGTAACCTGAATCAGGCTAGAAAAAATAATCTCAATATCAGCAATTTCGGATTTGTGTGGTCATCTGTAAGCAAGCGAAAAGATGCCGACTGGAAAAGTGTAAACTTTTCATTTGGTGCCAACCGTATCGCCAACTTTCATAACGACATCTATTATTCGGGACTCAATACGTCAAACTCCCTGATGAACAATTACCTGAGTTTTCTCGGTAATAATGCCGTGTCGCCGGCATCCCTTATCGATGCTTACCCTTTTGATATCTCTCTGGCCTATGATGCTGATTTACTGGTTTATTCCAATGCTGATAACTCCTATAAAAGTCCCTTAACTAAAGCCGGGCTGTTGCAATCGAAGTCTAACATTACCCGGGGCGGTATTAATGAGTATTACTTTGCATTTGGAGGAAATTATAACGATAAGTTATATCTGGGCGCATCGATCAATATGCCCTTTCTGCGTTACATCACTCAAAACACATTTTCGGAACAAGACATTAATGACAGTATAAATGATTTTAACCGATACGACCTAACCAATACGGTGCGCACCACCGGTGTTGGCGTAAATGTAAAGGCGGGTTTGATTTATCGTCCTGCTGATTACCTACGCTTAGGGGCATCTGTTCATTCACCCACGCTTTTCTCAATGACCGATCGCTATTCTGCGGCGATATCGTCGCTGTTTGTAAGTGGCAGTTATGATGCCGAGTCACCCTTTGGTACATTCAATTATAGTCTGATTACACCCTGGCGTATCACCGGGTCGGCGGCAGTTTTGTTTAAGAAATACGGATTCCTGAGTGCAGACTATGAGTTGGTGGATTACTCGGCCGCATTTTACAATTTTAATAGTGGAAACTCATCCGATAAAGAATTTGAGAATGTGCAAAACAACCTCATCAGTAATAAATATACCGCCGCCGGAAATCTCAGGCTGGGCGCGGAGGCGGTAATCGATATCTTTCGCTTAAGGGCCGGCTATGGTATAACCGGAACACCATTCAATGATGGTATTGGTGTAAACGGATTCAATAATGTTTCAACAAACTACAGTGCCGGTTTTGGCTTCCGTGAAAAAAGCTTTTACCTCGATTTCGCATTTGTACGCAGTATTTTCAAAACATTCGAACAACCATATGCATTGGCAGCAGGGCAGGAGGTGCCCGGAGCAGAAATCCGCAGTGGACTCAGTCATTTTATTTTTACACTGGGCTTTAAGTATTAGTGTAATGAAACTTCTTAAACTAAAAGTATGTGGCAAAGGATGAAGTTGTTCATCCTTTTTTTTATTTTGTGCTGCAGCCTGTTTTGTTTTTATCCCTACGCTGAAGTGAGGTGTGATTTTAGTTTCCTGTAATTTAATTAATCCACTCACGCCCCGGTGATTCGCAGTCCGGCCCGAAATGTAAGGTAAGGTAACTAATCAAATAAGCTTTGGCCCAATAATAATAAGTTTCTGTCGGCTTTAGTCAGCTTTTGTCTGAATCAGGCCAAACCAATATAATCTTGCAAACATAATCATTCGGGATTGCTAAGCCGGCGTAGGATCTTTCCGGTATTTGCACGAACCAACTTACTGCCTTTAAGTTTCCATAGTTGTTCGCGGGCCATTTGCGCCCGTTCGGTCAGATTAATAATAGGTAACGGGTATTCATGAAAAACAGGGTCCGTTATCAGTCGCCGTTCAAGTGCCGAGAGGGCATAAGGTTTATGTATAAATGACGTTGGACAATTTGCCAGTTCGGGTAACCACTTTTTGATGAAGGTGCCATCGGGGTCTTGTTCCAGAGCTTGCTTCTCCGGGTTATAAATGCGAATGGTATGAACACCAAAGGTAGCGGCCTGCATCTGAAATTGGGGATAATGAATACCAGGTTCATAATCAATAAATAGCCGAGCCAGATGATGTACACCAGATTGCCAGGGTTGCCATAGATGATGGGTTAAAAAGGAAACAAGCATACTGCGCATGCGAAAGTTGATATATCCGGTAGCATGCAGACACCGCATCGTAGCATCAATTAGTGGAAATCCGGTTTGTCCCTGTTTCCAGGCCTCGAGCCAGGCTACGTTGGTTTCGGTGCGTGTACCATTGTAACCGGGATTTACATTGTCAAATTCCATGGCACAATGCGACTCGAACTTTTGAATAAAATGATCGTGCCAGTGTAAGCGGCTGATAAAAGCATGAAGCGACCGCCTGCTGACTGCATTATTTTTAGCCGCAATCGTTTCCTGATATACCTGCCTCATGCTCACATTACCATAGGTAAGATACGGGGAGATGCGACTACACGAAGTCCTTGAAGCTTCAGGCTTTGAAATATGCCGCATGTAGGTTGTGTGACGTGAGTCAAGGAACGATTTAAGATAACTATGTGCCGCCGATTCGCCACCGGGCTGCATGAGGTTTTGCCTGTGCGCGCATTCGTATGAATCCATATGTGCACAAGACGATAATATTTCGCTGTGTGGTTGAATAATCTGTAACTGTCTAAGATCAGGCATTTGCAGAGGTGCATCCATAACCTTATGCCAGTGTTGCTGGTAATTGTTACGGTGTTTTAATCCCCGTATGATGCCATTCGTCGGGTATTCAACCCAGCGGATATGATTCGCCAGAAACCACTTTGCCATTTGCAGATCACGTAGGTAGGATATCTTATTTCCGATTTCCTGATGTGAGTATACTGCCTTGATGTTATAGTGCTTGGCGAGTTGAGTAAAAATGGCTTCAGCGCCTGCTTTAAAGCTATATATGAATGTGTGGTGCAGTTGTTTGTTGATATCCATGATACTCTCATAGGTAAAATTCCAGTGGCGTTTACTGCTGTCGGGGTATTGTTCGAGTTCGGGCTCGGTGAGATGAATGGCTAATACGGGCAGTCCACTTTGAATGGCCGCACACAAGGGTTGGTGGTCTCTGATTCGAAGATCTTTCTTGTACCAGAGAATAACAATATCCTTTTTCATCGGATAATACCGTGTAGTCTGAGTTGCTCCGTGGTTAGTATATCGTCCGGGTTTATGTTTTGATGTTGCTTAACCAGACCAATAAAGCAAGTATGGTCACCGCTGGTTATTGTATCCTTAACATCTATAAGCATTGCGGCCGCACATTCACGGAATATGAAGTATCCGTTAAAGGGTATCAGCAAATCCCGATCCCTGAGCCATTTAATTTTATCTCGTTTAAATCCACTTTGCTTACCCAGCAGACGCACATAACTGACTTGATGCTGATTAAGTAACTGAAGGACAAATTGTTTTTGTTTACTCACCAGATCTATCGTTTTTGTACCATGGTATAAGGCTGTAAGCATCATTTTAGGCTCCATGCTAACAGCAGTTACATAGGTGCAGATGTGCATGTTGTAGTCGTTGCCATAGTGGCTACTTACACTATATACGGGTAAGTGAGGTCTGTTCCAGGGTTTACGCATAGGTCAACACATTTAACAAACGGGTACACTAAGTGTTCAACAGCTATTACATCCTACATTGAAAAGTTGCGCACCCAGCGGAACGGATCCAATTTTTGAAGTTCGAGGGTGAAGAGAATTCGTTTATACCAAATATTGTATTCGGGTTGTGTGAAAATGTTATTACGTATATCGGAAGATGCCAACAGAGGCAGGTATACTTCAAATACACCCGGAATGATCTGAAGTCCTATGCCCGCATCAAAAAGAACGGATTCTTGAGCAACTAATTTCGAAGGTGAGTTGTAGAAACCGGCATCAGCGAATAGAAAAAATAAGGGTACAGGCAGGCTGCTCTTAAGATTGATTGCCGCGGCAGAGTACCCCTCTCCCAATCGTCCGATATAGGAGGCTGTATTAAACTTCATCATTCCTCCGCTTTGGCTTACCTGATGAGCATACAGGCCATCCTGCTCAAAGCGCCCCATGAAATAATGATCAGCGGTATAATCGTTGCGTCCGTTTCCTGCTGCAAGGAAAATCGGTTGCACACCATTCGGATCATAACCGCCGAACAACCTGATGTCCAATCCTTTTTTATCAGAGTAGGAAATTCTGTAATTCAGTTCTGCAGTCATCCGAGATAGGTAGGAAAACTGAATATCGGTGAAATAACCTGACTCATTCACAATACGGAGCGAATATGGATTAATAATTCGCCTATTGCTTAACTCATAGATTAATCGGAAATAGTGCGAGTAGAAATAATCGGGGCTAAAGTTGGTGAGGCCTTGCGTTACAGGATTTAAGTCATAACGGTATTCCTTACCATACATAAGGATGTGTTGCAGAGACAAGTGTTTGCTAATATTTGCAGGTGCAGTGAACGAGAATTTGAGCATGCTTTGAAGACGTTGTAACTCATCAAAATATCTTGTTCCCTGATCATCGTTTCGGGCACCATAGGCGAAACGATTGGCTATTACATTAAAATTAATTTTTTCAATATTCAGACTATTAGCTCTTGGAAACAAAAACGTATTGATGCGGCCAAATCCATTGATATTTCCGCTTGCCTGAGAATAGAGGGGAATTAGTTGCCATTCGATATGTTTATTGGGAATGATACCGTTATGAAGCACAATACCATACATCATCTTGTTATAGTAGTTGAAGCCAAACGCCGGAGCAATATATAAGCTTGTATATTCCGGCTGCTCAATGCCTCCTATAAGTTTAACCTGAAAGGGTTCTGTCTTTCTGCACAGGCCCCACATGCGGATATAGTTATTCTGTCGCTTGTATTCAATGGACTGATAGTCGGCATCCAGAGCCAGCTTCTGAAATGAAGTATAAGGAAATAATACGGTATTGGTTCCGGTAAATCCACCATACCATTTTGTTTGTATCGTTTTATCATCGGCGATGCTACTTAAAGTGAACGGTATTTTGTTGCGTTGGCTATTTCGAACCTTGACTTTATAAAAAGGAGTACCTGCAATTTGCGTAGTATCACGTGCACGAATTATTTTGTAATCCATCCGGTCTTTACTGCAAATCACTGAGTTGAAAAACCAGTCTAAATCCTGAGGCACCTCTTCTTTAAACGATTGATGTACATCGTCGGGCTGAGGATGTTTTAAATTCCACGTTGCAAAGAGGTTTTGCATACTTTGGTCGAAGGCCCCCTGACCAAGATACAGCGCCAAGTATTTTATGGCAAATGGGGCTTTCATGTAAACCATTAATCCATAGTTCATCGAGGTAAAGGCATCCGCTGCAAGACAAACCGGCTGATCGTCGTGCCTGCGATGCATATACGTTAAAAGGGTTGCATCACGTTTTGTATTCACATCGTCCATATCTAAGGATAAGGATAACCGCCGTTTCTTCTTTACCGTATCCGGCAAGTTTGGATATCGTTTTTCCATATACCGGTTTTGATAGTAAGTGTTGAAGCCTTCGTCCAGCCATGGATAATTACTCTCATTAAATCCTAGCATTCCCTGAAACCAGTTATGACCAACTTCGTGTGCAATTACACTTTCAAGGCTTTTTTCGGTTCGGTAATTTCCTGCAATGATGGTAATGTTTGGATATTCCATGCCACCTCCGGCCAACAGGTGACCATCCACAGCAGTGGCCTGCGAGTAGAGATAATCACCAACCCACAGCGAGTAATAATAAACAGATGAGTCAATCATCCGTGTGGCATTTTTCCATACATCCTGATGTTCCGGTAAATAGAAGGTCCACGTATCTACATTACGTTTACTGCCGGGCAGCACCACACTGCTCCTGTCAACAATATATTGCTTGTCGGCAAACCAGGCGAAATCGTGAACATTTTTCTGTACGTACTGAATCGTCTTATAAGTAGTTGATGAAGGTTCATCGGAACGGATATTCCGGTTTTTACCAATAAGGCTTTGAAGCCACTCATTTTCAGAAGCGGTCATCAGATTGCCTGTTGCGGCAACCACATAATTAGAAGGTAGTGTGATTTGCACATCATAATTTCCAAAATTGTCGTAATACTCGCTTTGCTCAGTGTAGTGATGAGGATGCCAGCCGCTTTGGTCATACATAGCCATTTTGGGGAACCACTGTGTAACCTGATAAGATTGGCCATAATGACCACCACGGGAAAAAGAGTAGGGAAGCTTTTCACGAAATGGTGTAGATAGAATCAGCGACTCGCCACGCTTTAGCGCTTGTGTTAACTTTAGTATGGCAACATCTTTTGACTTCGGATTTGGATAGTTCAGCGATGGTATCACCAACTCCTGTTTCGTTGTTGGATGGTATGCCTTAAACGACAGGCTGTCGATATAACCATACTGCGACTCGTCGGCATATTGAAATTTTGTCTCACCTTTCTTCAGGAGTTCCTGATTAAAAACGGTGGATCGTCCGGCATAGGCATTGGGCCAAAGGTGCAGGTATAGTTCATCCAGATCGTTTGGGGAATTATTGGTATAGGTAATTTCAACCTCTCCGCGCAACATGTGGTGAACATCATCGAGTGTTACCATGATTCGGTAGTCGGCCTGTTGTTGCCAATATTTAGGCTGTGCATACGTAAAATGAGCCAGGCCGCATAACAGAAAAAGGGATAAAATATTTTTTCTCATTAGTAATCAGTGATTTGATAGCAAATTAACGGAATCATAAAGTTTACTGCCTGAATTATTTGTATTTTTGATTGTAGATAATCACCTGAAAATGTTTGAAGACGACAACGAAGAGAACTATCAGAATAATATAGATCAGACTATCGCAAAGTACGAGGACATGATCGTCAGAAAGCAACCGGCTTTTTTTGATATCCATGATCTTGAAGACCTTATCGAGTATTACGAACTAAGGCTCGATACGGCTAAAGCCATAGAAGTAGTTGACTACGCCCTGGATGTATATCCATTTTCAGCGGCCCTGTTAACCAAGAAAGCCTCTTTTTTAATGCAGAAGCGCAAACATAAGGAGGCCCTTGAATTACTGGACAAAGCGGAAACACTGGAACCAAAGGATTTGGGCGTTTATTTATTACGGGCTGACATTTATTTGTCTAAATCCGAACACAATAAATCCATTGAGATTATTGACGCCGCAATGAAGTTTGCTGAGTTTAACGAGATGGAGGAATTGTGGCTCGAAAAAGCTGACGTATATGAGGATATCGGAGCTTACGATAAGGTGTATGAATGCCTGAAGAAGTGTCTTATGTATAATGCATCTAATGTGGAGGCACTCTCCCGTATGTGGTACAGTGTTGAATTGGCTAACGCATTTGAAGACAGCGTACAGTTCCATAAACAATTGATTGATGAAATGCCTTATTCCTATTTGGCCTGGCACAATCTGGGCAGTGCCTATTACTTTCTCGGCTTATATGAACGTAGTATCGAAGCTTATGAGTATGCGCTAGCCATCAATGAGAATTATGATCTCGCATACCGCGAATGTGGTGATGCTTATTTTAAACTGAAGCAGTATCACAAGGCAATTGACAATTATAAAAAAGCTATTGAAATTTCGAAGCCATACGAAGAGTTGCACTATGCCATCGGATTATGCTACGAAAAATTAAAAGACTATCCCAAGGCTCGCCTGCACTACCGAAAGGCCATAAACAGTGACCCTAAATTTCATCAGGCATTCTATCGCATCGGCCTTACCTATAAACGAGATAAGCAATGGGAAAATGCCGCGTTGTTTTATCACAAGGCGCTCCAACTCGATCACGATAAACTAAGTTACATTTTAGCTATTGCTGAGGCGGCATCCAAACTCGGCGATCAGCAGATGTTACAGGAGATGATTATCCATCTGCAGGGACTAAATCCACAGTTGCGTAGTAAGAAAACCTATAAACAACTTACAACACACGCTATTCAGACATCTTGTTATGAGCTTGCCCTTGACATCATCGGTATGGCCCGTATCGAAAATAAAGTGTTTGATGATATGGCCTATTATGAAGCAGTAGCCACCTATTTGGCCGGTATGCACAAAGAGGCAATTAGCTTGTTCGAAGTAGCTATACGTTTGAACTTCAATAATTTTAAAATGGTTCCTAAATTTATACCAGGAATCACCCGGGACAACTCGGTCATTCAATTACTCGATATATATCAACAAGATCAATAATAATGCTCAATTTTACACTTTCGGGTCTTCCTCCCCGTGAATCTAAGCCTCGTCGTTACGGCATCACCATGGTTATGGATAAAGGTCTCAGCCTAAGAGAAACCGAGGACATGCTCGATAGCGCATCTGAATATATAGATATCGTAAAGCTTGGTTTCGGAAGTGCCGCAATTACGCCTCGACTGAAAGAAAAAATTAAAATATACAAGGACGCGGGTATACCAGTGTACTTCGGTGGCACCTTGCTGGAGTGCTTCATTGCTCGTAATGCCTTTGATGATTATGTGCGTTATCTTGATCAGTATGGTATTACACATGCCGAAGTAAGCGACGGATCACTGGAGATGAAGCATGATGAAAAGTGCGGATATATCTCCCGCCTCAGCAAACATGTTACTGTGCTTTCAGAGGTTGGCTCCAAGGATGCAGAAAAAATTATTCCGCCTTATAAATGGATTGAATTAATGAAAACGGAACTCAGTGCCGGTGCCTGGAAGGTTATTGCTGAAGCAAGGGAAGGCGGGAATGTAGGTATATACAGGGGGAGTGGTGAAGTGCGCTACGGACTAATTGAAGAAATTCTAACTCAGGTGCCTGCAGAAGATATATTATGGGAAGCCCCCAATAAGGCCCAACAGGTTTACTTCATAAAGCTTTTGGGTTCAAATGTGAACCTCGGTAATATTGCAACCAACGAGGTGATACCTCTGGAAACACTTAGGCTGGGTTTGCGCGGCGACACCCTTCTGCATTTCCTGGGTACGTAAGGCGCATGAGTGAGCTATGGGTAGGTTTTTATTTGGAATTATTGGTAATCCTCTTACTCACAGTTTTTCTCCTAATTATTTTAATAACAAATTTACCTCACTTGGCCTCGATGCCTCTTATACCCGATTTGAACTGGATAACATTTCATTATTTCCAGGTTTGATAAGGCAATATGAAAACCTGATTGGGCTCAATGTAACATTGCCCTTTAAACAATCCATAGTTCCCTATTTGGATGTATTAAACGGAGCCGCAGAGGAATTAAAAACAGTTAATACCATTATTAAACGACAAGGACGGTTAAGTGGATATAATACCGACGTGTTAGGATTTGAGCATCTGCTTATCCGTAATAAGATATCGAGCTTGCAGTCGGCTCTTGTACTTGGTAGTGGTGGAAGCAGTAGTGCCATTCAATATGTACTGCGAAAAATAGGCATGTCTTACGTTGTTGTGTCGAGGGGGGAGTCAAGTGATTCACGATTTATACGATATCACGATTTAAATAAGGAGTTGATTCAGTCGCATCTTGTTATCATTCATTGTACACCATTAGGCATGTACCCAAACATCAACGAATCGGTAGCATTTCCATATGAATATTTAACACCACAGCACACCTGCATCGATTTAATATATAATCCTGAAAAAACATTATTTCTTAAACAGGCAGAACGAAAAGGCAGTACTTTGATTAACGGCTATGATATGTTAGTAGCTCAGGCAGAAGCATCCTGGGAATTATGGCGAAGTCTGATCCATTAATTACTTCAGCCTTAACACGGCCAATCATGATACCGGTGCTTTGATGACTTCGGCAACCTTAATTTTTATTTCTTCAACTACTTCGGGGTTCAGCAGGGTGGTGATGTCGCCAATTTTATCCGGCTCACCTTCAGCAATTTTTCGGATGATGCGGCGCATAATTTTACCGCTTCGTGTTTTAGGTAATCCACTAACTGCACAGATGTAATCAGGCCGCGCAAAAGAGCCGATTTTTTCACTCACCAGTTTATGTATTTCTTTGCTCAGTGCAGTCATATTTTGCGGCTGATGATGACAGGCCACAAATGCAAATAAGCATTGCCCTTTGATGGCGTGAGGAATACCCACTACAGCGCACTCATATATATTTTCATGCTCATCAATAGCGTTTTCAACTTCAGCAGTGCCAATGCGATGGCCGGAAACATTGATTACATCATCCACGCGGCCGGTGATTCGATAATAACCGTCATCGTCTCTGCGGCAACCATCGCCGGTAAAATAGAGGCCTTTATATGTAGCGAAGTAGGTTGATATAAACCGATCGTGATCTCCATAAACACTGCGGGCCTGTCCGGGCCAGGATTGTTTGATGCAGAGATTACCCTCAGCATTTTTTTCAAGCAGTTCATTACCCTGAGCGTCCACAAGCACCGGTATCACTCCCGGAAGCGGCAGTGTAGCAAAGGATGGTTTTGTTGGTGTGATGCCGGCTAATGGTGCAATCAGTATGCCACCGGTTTCAGTCTGCCACCAAGTATCTACAATGGGGCACCGCTGATGCCCAACGTTTTCGTGATACCAGTTCCAGGCCTCTTCGTTAATGGGTTCGCCAACACTTCCTAATACACGTAGTGAGGATAAAGATTTACCCTTAAAGTGTTCGAGCCCCTGTGCCTCCAATGCACGAATAGCGGTTGGGGCTGTATAAAAAATAGTTACGCGGTGTTTATCAATCACATCCCAAAGTCGACCCCAGTCAGGGTAGGAGGGAACACCTTCAAAAAGTACACTTGTTGCTCCACATAAAAGTGGGCCATAAACCATATAGCTGTGTCCTGTTATCCAACCTATGTCGGCTGTACACCAGTAGATATCATCATGTTGGTACTGAAAAACATTGACAAAGGTATATCCTGCATAAACCATATACCCGGCAGTGGTGTGTAATACCCCTTTGGGCTTTCCGGTAGATCCGGAAGTATAGAGAATGAATAAGGGATCTTCGGCATCCATTGCGACTGCATCGTGCGTTTCACTCTGATGTTCGATGACATCGTGCCACCAGATATCACGTTTAGGATACATCGTGATATCAAAGTTCCGGTGATTCAGAACGACAACATGTCGCACGCCCGGACAGCGCTCTAAGGCCTCATCCACAATGCTTTTGAGTACCAGTTTTTTATCACCCCGGTACACACCATCTGCAGTAATCATCCAATGGCAGTCGGCATCATTCACACGATCTGCAATTGCCTGAGCAGAAAAACCACCAAACACCACGGAATGAATAGCACCAATGCGGGCACAAGCCAATAAGGACACTGCAAGTTCAGGAACCATAGGCATGTAGATACAAACCCGGTCTCCTTTTTTTACACCCATGGCAGATAGTCCGTTTGCAAGCCGACACACCATGTTATGTAAGTCATTGTAGCTGATATGCCGCACGGCTTCTTTTGGATCATTTGGTTCCCAGATATAGGCGGTCTGTTCGCCAAGTGCCAAAAGGTGTCGATCTAAACAATTCTCGGTGATATTCAATTTTGCTCCATCAAACCACGTGTAGTTTACTTGATGGTAATCGCCGCTTCTAACCTTACTCCAACGCTGTTTCCAGGTGAATGAATCAGCAATGCGACCCCAGAATATGTCGGGATGGGCAATGCTTTCATCATAGGCCAAACGGTATTCGTTCATGGAATTTATTTTCATCGTGTTACCTTCGTGTTTTGTACAATCAATATTAACAATCATGAGTCAAAATGCACGTGAAATCATCCTGTCGCTTCCTACGCGCCTAAAGCCCGGCACGGCCGATGGTCTGAATTTTTATTATCATTTTATTATCAGCGGTTCCCGCGGAGGGTCATTTACCGTTTCCATAGCCGATGGTCGATGTCAGGTGTCAGAGTCGCTTACCGGTGATGAACCTAAGTGTGTGATTCAAACCAGTGATGAAACGTATGAAGAAGTTGAATATGGACGCACCAATGCACAGATGGCCGTTATGTTTGGCAAGATTAAGGTTTCCAACATTCCGTCTATGCTCAAGTTTGTAGAAATGTTCAATCGCCTCAGCTAATCAGTAGGTTGATTGCCAGATCGTGTGGTTTATTATGTTCTATTCAGGTTGTGCATAACAATTTATTAACATATTCTTGTTTTAATCATAAGTAACATTATATTAGAGCAAACATTTTCGCTATGGACATTAATGGCGAGCTCATATTGAAGGTCTGGGGTAAGGCATCGCCGATACCCGGACAAAACCCCGATATTTTTCGGCTCGATTCAACTGGAGCCTGGATTAAGCTCAAGCATTTTAATGATGTTGACTCCATTTATGGCTGGACTATTCACTGTTTAAGCGGTGATGATTTCTCCCTGCGTAATTTGCAAAATCTTATCCCGGTTCATTTGCAGAATAGTAATATTCAGATGCCCGGTGTGCTTACAAACAGACCACAAATTTTATCCGATCCGTTTTTGTAACAACTACCGATTAAAGACTTTAACACTATAAAATGGCAGATAACTACTGCCTTACATCAAGATTACAGCGGTATGGTAACCAGTTTGGTCTGTTGGTAGATACCCTTCTGGAGTTTATCGGCAACCTCGGTGAAGCATTGGAGTGTAGCATCAATGTCGGCATCCGTATGCACTGCAGTAGGAATCAATCTCAGCATCATAACGCCTTTAGGGACTACCGGGTAGACAACAATACTCAAAAAGATATTATAATTTTCCCTGATATCCATAATCAGGTTTGCCGCCTCGTTAGTATTTCCGTTCAGGTAAACCGGAGTAACGCAGGTGTTCGAACGACCAATATTGAATCCTCTCTCTCTTAGTCCCGTCTGAAGTTTATTGGTATTGTACCAAAGTTTATCTTTCAATTCCGGTTTTGAACGCAACAGCTCGAGACGTTTAAGATTTCCAATAACCAGAGGCATAGGCATGGCTTTGGCAAAAATCTGTGAACGATTGTTGTAACGCAGATATTCTACAACCTGTTCGTCGGAGCTGATAAAACCTCCGATGCTTGCCATCGATTTGGCAAACGTAGAGAAGTAAATATCGATTCCATCCTGAACGCCTTGCTCTTCGCCGGCGCCGGCACCGGTTTTACCAAGGGTGCCAAAGCCATGCGCATCATCAACCAGCAGTCGGAACTGATATTTATTTTTTAATTCGATTATTTCTTTGAGTTTACCCTGATCGCCTGCCATACCAAATACACCTTCCGTAATGACAAGTATTGCACCACCACTCTCCGCAACCATGTCAGTTGCTTTTTTTAACATCTTCTCACAACTTTCGATGTCGTTATGCTGAAATACCAAACGTTTGCCCATGTGTAAACGAACACCGTCGATGATACAGGCGTGAGATTCGGCATCATAAACAATTACATCTCGGCGATCTACCAGTGCATCGATCGAACTCATAATACCTTGATAGCCATAATTAAATAGAATGGTATCCTGCTTTCCAACAAACTGACTGAGTTCACGCTCCAAACGCTCATGCTCATCGGTATTGCCACTCATCATTCTGGCTCCCATAGGATAGGCTAACCCATATTGAGCGGCGGCATCAGCATCGGCCTTACGCACCTCGGGGTGATTGGCTAAGCCCAAGTAATTATTCAGCGACCAGATAATCTTTTCCTTACCACGAAATTTCATACGACTGCCTATTTCGCCTTCTAATTTTGGGAATGTATAGTAGCCGTGTGCCTGTGAAGAGAATTTACCCAGAGGGCCGCGGTTTTGAAGAAGTTTTTCAAAGAGATCCATAGTGATTTAAATTGAACGCTCACAAAAGTATAGGAATTCACATAATGACAGTAGGTGAATTTTAATGATTTTAACTATAAATACCATATTTATTATTTTATAAATTAAATGGCCATTATTAAGCAGTCTGAATTAACTTTATATCGAAAACTTCCAAAACAATGAACAGAATATTTTTAGTGTTGCTGTTAATAGCAACCGCACAAGTAGCAATTGCTCAACAATCGAATAACTCCGACAATTATGCAGTTGAACGCAACGCTTTGGATAACTACCCATCATCCGGTTTAACCTGTATTGACTCCTCGCTCATAGATATGAATGCCCTATGCCCGATGATCTATGCACCGGTTTGTGGTTGCGATGGTATTACTTATAGTAATGACTGTATTGCCCAAAAGGTAGGTGGTGTTACGTCCTGGACACCCGGTGAATGTGGTGCTCTCGGCTGTATTGATGAAACACTGATCGACCTGACTGCTCTTTGTCCGGCTTTGTATGATCCGGTATGCGGTTGTAATGGTATAACATACAACAACGATTGTGAGGCGACATACTATGGAGGCGTTACCTCGTGGATTCCCGGAGCGTGCGGTTCGGTTGGGTGTATCAATCCTCAGCAAATTGATTCGAACATAATCTGTCCTGCGATCTACCTGCCTGTTTGTGGCTGTAACAATGTTACGTACAGTAACGATTGCGAGGCATTCAATTATGGTGGGGTAACCTCGTGGACTGCCGGAGAGTGTGGATCTTCAACATGTCAGGCTTATTTCTCTTACTCAAATACTGGCCTCCAATATGAATTCTTTAATGGAAGTTCAGGAGATTATACATCTGTTTACTATGATTTCGGAGATGGCTCAGCATCAAGTGATGCCAATCCCGTCCATACGTTTTCTGCATATGGCGAATATGAAGTGTGCATTACAATAACAGGAGATGGTTGTCAGGAGACATATTGTGAAGTAATCATTACTGAATCATTATGTACGCCTTTTTTCACAGCTGAAAACCAGTGTAACAATACAGTTACGTTCTTCAATAACTCTGCTGCTGCTAATGCCAATATAGAGTGGACTTTTGGTGACGGTACGAATGTTACCAATAACAGTGATTCGCTTGAACACGCTTATCCGGCAACCGGCTTCTATCCGGTTTGCTTACATCTTACAGGAACGGATTGCGAAGCCTGGTATTGCGATACCATCTATGTTTATAATGAATCAACAATGCCAGGATTTTTTGAAACCTTTACTCCTTCATTGAGCCTGCCGGTAACGGTTGCTTTCGAAGTGGCCTTGGTGGTTCCTTTGCCATTTACGTATAGCTGGGATTTTGGCGATGGGTCAACATCTACTGCACCTACAGTTACACACACGTACAATACGAATTGCTC